>Ga0247736_10000014_pt1 | contig 275238 bp, 260 predicted proteins | sample UWRJL193509B2_FD_180935 | JGI IMG/M metagenome (GOLD analysis project Ga0247736, IMG submission 180935) | Plant litter microbial communities from Arlington Agricultural Research Station in Wisconsin, United States - UWRJ-L193-509B-2 | ecosystem: Environmental > Terrestrial > Plant litter >...
GTTTAGATTTACCAGTATAAAAAGGGTGAGATGTTCTAGAAATCTCCATTTTTACAACTGGATACTCAACTCCGTCAACTTCAATTGTTTCTTTTGTATCTGCAGTAGATTTAGTGATAAAAACTTCATCGTTTGACATGTCTTTAAATGCAACTAATCTGTAATTTTCTGGGTGAATTCCTTTTTTCATCTTTTCTTTTTATTTATTGTTTAAAGTATTTTTATTTTGAAGCTTTTTCATGGTTAGAAAAAGGTGTAAACAAATAATACTCTTTTTTGTTTAAAACTTTTAATTATTTTGAGTTTGCAAATTTACAATTCTTTTTTAATATACAAATCTTTACCGCACTTTTTTTTAGTTAAATTCAAAAAGCTTTTTTCTCTTCGAATATATCGGGAATTGCTATATTTGTGGATTAATTTTAAAACATATAGAAATATGATTAATGAAGTTATAAAAAAGAATGGAATTACTTACGGTGTAATGATTGGTATTGCATCTGCTTTAGTAACTGCTACTATATATGCGGTTGATTTAAATCTGTTCACAGCCTGGTGGATGGGATTAATTGGTATCGCGATCAGCTTGACTATCAGTATCATTTTACTTTCTAAAACAAAAAAAGATTTAAACGGTGTTTTTCCTTTTAAAGAAGCTTTCACTACTTATTTTATTGCAGCAGTAATTGGAATTTTGATTTCTACCTTTTTTAACATCCTTCTATTTAATGTTATCGATCCGGGTGCAAAAGATACCCTGAGCGAATTAATGATTAAATACACTGTTGGAATGTTGCAAAAATTTGGAACTCCGGCATCTGCTATAAATGAAACTATTGCTAAAATGAAAGCAAGCAATCCATATTCGACTTTAGAATTATTAAAAGGATCTGTTTTTGCAATCGTAGTCAGTGCCATTTTCGGTTTAATTTTCGCAGCATTTTTTAAAAGCAAATCTACACAAGAATAAAAAAATAAATGAATTTATCTATACTTATACCGCTTCTAAACGAGGAGGAATCACTGCAAGAACTCTATTCGTGGATCATTAAAGTGATGCAATCTAATAATTACTCTTATGAAATCATTTTTGTAGATGATGGAAGTACAGATAATTCCTGGGAAATTATTGAAGGTTTTTCTAACGAAAATCCCAATGTAAAAGGCATTCGTTTCATGAAAAATTTTGGAAAATCGCAGGCTTTACATGCTGGTTTTGCAAAAGCAAAAGGCGATGTCATTATTACTATGGATGCTGATTTGCAAGACAGTCCGGACGAAATTCCGGGATTGTATGAAATGATTACAGCTCAGAAATTCGACTTGGTTTCAGGCTGGAAAAAGAAACGTTATGATTCTGTCGTAGCCAAAAATTTACCTTCTAAATTATTCAACTGGGCGGCCAGAAAAACTTCTGGTGTTGAATTGAATGATTTTAACTGTGGATTAAAAGCTTACAAAAATACGGTTGTAAAAAACATCGAGGTTTCGGGCGAAATGCACCGTTACATTCCGGTTTTGGCAAAAAATGCCGGTTTTAATAAAATTGGAGAAAAAGTAGTAATTCACCAGGCCAGAAAATATGGCGAAACCAAATTTGGTATGGATCGTTTTATCAACGGTTTTCTGGATTTGATTACGATTTGGTTTTTGTCACGGTTTGGAAAAAGACCAATGCACTTATTTGGTCTGTTAGGATCCATTATGTTTTTGATTGGATTTTTACTGGCCTTATACTTAGGAATCGACAAATTATTTATTCACAAAACAAGCCGACTGATTACAGAAAGACCGCATTTCTATTTATCAATTACTTCTATGATAATAGGAACGCAGTTGTTTTTGGCCGGATTTTTAGGAGAAATAATTTTGAGAACCAAAAATAACGAAGCACGTTACAAAGTTTCCCGAGAGGTTAATTTTTAACGTAAAAGCACTAAATATGATGTTCCCGAGTAATCAGGAACATCTTTTGCGTTTTTACCTGAACGTAAAAATATTTTTTTGATAATCACTTTATCGCAGGATTATTCCTCAAAAAATATTATCTTTAATTAGAACATTAAAAAAAGACATTAACAATGAATATAGCACCTAATATTTTAAATGCTGTAAACGAATGGCTCACGCCAACATTTGACAACGAAACACAAGCTGCCGTTAAGGAATTAATGACAACATCGCCAAAAGAACTTGAAGAAAGCTTCTATAAAAACCTGGAATTTGGAACAGGCGGAATGCGCGGTGTAATGGGAATTGGAAACAACAGAATCAACAAATATACGCTTGGAAAAAACACGCAGGGTCTTTCTGATTATCTGCATGAAGTTTTCCCAAATCAGCCTTTAAAAGTGGTTATTGCTTATGATTGTCGTCATAACAGTAATACTTTGGCAAAAGTTGTAGCAGATGTTTTCTCTGCAAACGGAATTCAGGTTTATTTGTTTTCTGATTTACGACCAACTCCGGAATTGTCTTTTGCGCTTAAATATTTAGGCTGTCAATGCGGAATCGTATTAACAGCTTCGCACAATCCGCCTGAATATAACGGATATAAAGTGTACTGGCAAGATGGTGGACAGATTGTTCCGCCGGAAGATGCAGCGATTATTAAAGTAATCGAGAATTTAGATTACGATAAAATAAAATTCAACGCAAACGAAAGCCTGATTCAATATATTGATACCGAAATCGATAAGGCTTTTATCAAATCATCTATAGAAAACGCGAGTTTTAATACTCCGGCTGAAGCCAAAGATAATCTTCAGATTGTTTTTACTTCATTGCACGGAACTTCTATAAAATCTATTCCGGATACTTTATCTCAGGCAGGTTACAAAAACGTACATATTGTTCCTGAACAAGCGATTCCTGATGGGGATTTCCCAACGGTAAAATCTCCAAATCCTGAAGAGCCTGAGGCTTTAACTATGGCTTTGGCTTTGGCCGATAAAACAAATTCGGATATCGTGGTAGGAACTGATCCTGATTGTGATCGTTTGGGTGTTGCCGTTAGAAATAATGATGGTAAAATGATTTTGCTTAACGGAAATCAAACCATGATTTTGATGACTTCTTTCTTATTGAAACAATGGAAAAAAGCCGGAAAAATTAACGGAAAACAATTTGTAGGTTCAACCATTGTTTCCACTCCAATGATGATGGAACTGGCTACAAGTTACGGCGTAGAATGCAAAGTGGGTCTGACCGGTTTTAAATGGATTGCCAAAATGATTAAAGATTTTCCTGAGCTTGAATTTATTGGCGGCGGAGAAGAAAGTTTTGGTTTTATGGTTGGCGATGCAGTGCGCGATAAAGATGCCGTTGCCGCTACCTTATTAATATGCGAAGTTGCTGCTCAGGCAAAAGCTGCCGGAAGCACGGTTTATAAAGAACTTCTACAGCTTTATGTTGAAAATGGTTTTTATAAAGAATTTTTGGTTTCGTTAACCAAAAAAGGAATGGAAGGTTTACAGGAAATTAATCAGATGATGATTGATTTACGTGAAAATCCTTTGAAAGAAATCAACGGACAACGTGTAATTATGGTAGAAGATTACCAATCATCAATTGCCTTAAATTTATTGACCGGAGAAGAATCTACTATGGATATTCCGAAATCAAACGTATTGATTTATTATACAGAAGACGGTTCTAAAATTTGTGCAAGACCAAGCGGAACGGAGCCAAAAATCAAATTCTATATTAGTGTAAATGCTGAATTAGAATCTGTTGAAGATTTTGATGCTGCAGAAAGTTTCTTAGATCAAAAAATACAAAATATCATTGCAGGCATGCAATTGAAATAAACAGAATGAGTGACAAACTCATTTTAATACCATTTGAATTATGCTGATGCTGTCTGCACAATTCAAATAATACAATACCTAAACTCTGATTTATATTAAAAGCGATATAAATTAGAGTTTTTTTTATTAAAAAAAAATAAAAACAGAAGGAAAATAAACCAATTGGATTAATTTTGTCCAGTGAAAATTTCCAGAACAAATTAAAGTATCAGCATCTTTAACCCAATTACCGGAAAAAAAATATTGCTGAAAAAACTGGAAAAGCAGTTACAATAGCAGAAAATAACATCTATAAATAAATGAGTAATTTCAAAAAAATATTTCCTTTTATATTACCATATAAAAAATACGCCTTATTAAACATCTTCTTTAATATTTTGTATGCCCTTTTTAGTACACTTTCATTTGTTGCATTAATACCAATGCTTCAGGTATTATTCGATAAAGGCAAGCAAATTACAGCAAAACCCGTATTCAACGGGATTTTTGAAATTCGACAATATGGTCAGGACTATTTGAGCTACTATATTACAACCACAAAAGGCACACACGAATCAGGTTATGTTTTATCAATAATGGTCGCCATTATCATTTCAATCTTTTTATTGAAAAATTTAGCTGATTATGCTGCTATGTTTTTCATAACCTTCTTGCGAAATGGTGTTTTAAGGGATATGCGAAATGCGATGTATAAAAAAACACTGGAACTGCCATTGGCTTTTTATTCTGAAAAAAGAAAAGGAGATGTAATTTCCAGAATTGCCGGTGACGTCAATGAGGTTCAGACTTCGTTTTTGGCAATTCTTGAACTTATTGTAAAAGAACCATTAACTATTATTTTTACGATAGTTACTATGTTAATTATCAGTCCTAAATTAACTTTATTTGTCTTCATTTTTATTCCGGTTTCAGGGTATATCATTTCATTAATTGGAAAACAGCTTAAAAAACAATCGACAAAAGCGCAACAGGAACAAGGTACTTTTTTATCGACTATTGAAGAAACTGTTGGCGGATTAAAAGTGGTAAAGGGATATAACTCTGAAAACTACTTTAATAGTGTTTTTCAAGGTTCTACCGAACGTTTTTTCAATTTATCAAACTCTATTGGTAATCGCCAAAACTTAGCTTCGCCTGCAAGTGAATTCATGGGGATTACCGTTATCGCAATATTGCTTTGGTACGGAGGTCAAATGGTTTTGATTGAAAAAAGTTTAGACGGCGCAGCATTTATTGCCTATATGGGACTAGCTTATAACATTCTGACTCCTGCAAAAGCGATTTCCAAAGCTTCTTATGGTGTAAAAAGAGGAAATGCAGCAGCAGAACGTGTTCTTGAAATTTTAGACCAGCACAATCCAATTACAAGCAAACCGGATGCTATCGAAAAAGCAACTTTTGACGATAACATTACCGTTCAGAATATCAACTTTAAATATGAGGAGGAAACGGTTTTAAAAGATTTCTCTCTTAAAATTAAAAAAGGACAAACTGTTGCACTTGTCGGACAATCCGGAAGTGGAAAAAGTACGATTGCCAACTTATTAACCCGTTTTTACGATGTAACTGATGGTACTATTTCTATTGACGGAATCAACATCAAAGACATGAATCTGCAATCGCTTCGCGGCTTAATGGGATTAGTTACTCAGGATAGCATTTTGTTTAATGATACAATTAAAGCGAATATTGCATTAGGAAAACTAGACGCTACAGATGATGAAATTATAGAAGCATTGAAAATTGCCAACGCTTTTGAATTTGTTAAAGATTTACCTTTAGGAATCTATACGAATATCGGCGACAGCGGAAACAAACTTTCCGGAGGTCAAAAACAACGTTTATCGATTGCCCGTGCCGTATTGAAAAATTCTCCAATTATGATTTTGGATGAAGCAACATCTGCATTGGATACAGAAAGTGAAAAATTCGTTCAGGTTGCACTTGATAATATGATGCAAAACAGAACATCGATTGTAATTGCTCACCGTCTTTCGACCATTCAAAAAGCAGATTTGATCGTTGTGATGCAAAAAGGAAAAATCGTAGAACAGGGAACTCACGATGAATTAATTGCTCACGCCGGAACGTATAATAAATTGGTTACCATGCAGTCTTTCGAATCTTAAGACTTTAGACATAAACAATAAATCTACACAGATTAAGGAAATATTAAAGCTCAGTTTAATTTCTTTAATCTGTGTTTATTTTTATAACTTAGAGTAGTTAAAGATTGAAATCATTAATTCTATTAGAAAATGTATCTTAACAATCCCAATATAAAACTGCCAGACGATCCTGATACTATTGTCTGGAAATATCTTGACTTATCTAAATTCCTGGATTTATTACTTTCGAAGAAATTATTCATGTCCCGTTCTGATAAATTTGAAGATCAGTACGAAGGGACTTTTAGCGAACCTACATTTGAAGAGATTAAAAAACTGGCGATTGATAATCCGGACTTTTTAAATTACTACAAAACGCATCGTGAAAAAGTAGCCGTGAGCAGCTGGCACATCAACGAATATGAATCGTTTGCCATGTGGCAGATATTTACGCAAAACAGTGAAGGATTAGCCATTCAGTCGACTATTGGCAGATTGCAAAAAGCGGTAAAACCGGAAAATAATTATGATCAGTATATTGGCGAGGTAAATTATATCGATTACAGAAAAGAATATATTCCGTTTGATGATTTGTTCTTTCCGTTTTTATTTAAACGAAAAAGTTTTCAATATGAGCGCGAAGTCCGCATTTTGACTGACACTTCAAAAAGTACTATAAAACTAAATGACGGATTAAAAATCAATGTCGATATTAATCAATTAATCGAAAAAATCTACATTCATCCAAAATCTGAAAACTGGTATAAAAAACTGGTAATCGAATTAGTCGAGCGACTTGGTTTTGATTTCGAAATCGAAAAATCAGATTTGGAAAGCGATATTTTGATTTGAGTTTTTTTCGCCACGAATTCACGAATTATTTTTCTTTTAACTTCTTCAAATATCTTTCTCTTAGATAAAGATTTTCATCTTCTATAATTACTTGATTACCTTTTTTAAAATAATAAACCGAATCAGATTTATTTTTCTTTACAACAGAATCACCAATCTGAATTTTATCATACAAAACACTATTAACTTGCCATCTAATTCCTGTATTTAAAAATAAGTAATGAGGAAAACGATATCAGTTACCACCCTCTACTTTCTTTTCATATACAACACCAGAAAAACTATATTGGTTAGCTTCTTTATATTGCCTTTCAATATATTCTTTGGAATTCTCTTTAAAATATAATCCAATTAATGCTAGACATAGAATAGGTAAAAACACATATCTTAGAATGCCGGTAAATTCCTTTTCCTGTTCTATTAATTCTTCTTCAGAATACATACATAACTCTTGATTCAAAAAAAAATCTATATCGGTTTATAAAATTAAACTGGACTAAAGTCCAGCTCTACAAAATTGATCGAGCCTAACGGCTCTTTTTTAGATTTAAAACTTAGCATCTCAGAACCTTAGCTCCTTAGAAACTTTAAAAAAAACTATATCGGTTTATAATTTTTTACTTCCCATTTTTTAGAAGCTAAATCAATGTAATTATAGTGCAAAACATCGTTTTTATCGAATTGTCCGTTTTGGTTGGTGTCTTCGATTGTTCTAAAGTATAAACGGTTTTTAGATTCAATTAAACTCCAGTCTACCAATTCCTGAAAATCTTCAGAAATTTTAGTGAAGTTTTCTCCGCTCATATTACTTAAATACAAAGTCTTAATATCCCCTGAATCTATTTTACCGTCTTTATTTGTATCAGAATCTGCCAAAGTATACACCATAACCTGATTCTGAGTTTTGTCTGCCACAGGCTTTAAATACGTTGCCGTTAAAATTAAAACTGGTTTATTTGACAAAGCTCGGATAGAATCTGAATCTGTTTTTTGAAATTTCAGGTTTTGCAAATAACCTGTAATTTCAAAATCGCCTAAATTTGAAATCGTAAAACTCAAATCATTTACACTCGAGGATCCATAGCGTGATTTTGAACCCCTTTCATATACGCGCAAATCTCCAACAGGATGAATCAAATAATTTGTTCCTTCCATCTGAATAGGCAAATCGGCAATTTCTATTTGTGTTGAATCTGTTTTGTCTACTATTTTAGCTTTATTCGAAGCATCATAAATTACTTTCGGCTGTTTCTCCACGTCATCTTTACAACTCACTAATGTTCCGATGATTGCTAAGGCTATATATTTTAAGGAATTTTTCATGTATGGTAATTATATTGGAATATCAAATATAGTATTTTTGATTGTATTATCTAGTTTTATTGAATTTTACCGGAAACACAGATTATCTAATTGCAAACGCAGAATAGGATCATCTTATTATCACAACCTCGCATTCAGCTTCACATTAAAAACTCTCGAAGTCATATAATTTGGAATCGCATATTGATTTTTAGAATACACATCGCGAACCCAGGTATTGGTTATGGCATTTTGATTGTTGAAAAGATTGAAAATTTCTAAACCAAGAGACAATTCCTTAAAGTTTTTTATCCAGCCTGTTTTAGCACTTCGCGTATTGCTATCCACAAAAACCTTTGCAAAACCTACATCGGCTCTTCGGTAATCATTTAAACGGTTTTGATATAAATACGGATCTGAATAAGATGGTGAACCACCTGGTAATCCTGTATTGTACACTAGATTCAAATACAACTTCACACTTGGAATATTGGGCATATAATCCTGAAACAACATAGCAAATTTTAAACGCTGATCTGTTGGACGTGCGATATAACCTTTGTTTTCGTAGTTTTCTTCGGTTTTTAAATAGCCAAAACTAATCCACGATTCTGTTCCGGGAACAAATTCTCCGTTTAATCTAAAATCCAAACCTTGCGCGTATGCTTTTGCATTGTTGTTGGCAATATATCGAATTCGAACATTATCAATTGAATATACATTTACATCTGTAAGTGATTTATAATAAATCTCGGTCACCCATTTAAACGGACGATCCCACATTTTAAAATTATAATCATTGCTCAAAACGACATGTACAGATTCCTGCGCTTTTACATTTGGGTTTACAACTCCATCTAAATCGCGAAGTTCCCTGTAAAAAGGCGGCTGATGGTATAATCCTCCCGAAAGCCTGAAAACCATATCCATATCCCAATCCGGTTTTATCGCAAATTGGGCACGCGGACTAAAAACAATCTGATCTTTTCCTTCTACTGCGGCACCTGAAACGTTCCAGCTTTGAAAACGTGCTCCAATTGTATACCAAATCTGGCTTGAACCAATTTCTGATTGATTACTGTATTGGGTATAACCTGAAAATCGGTTTATTGTATTAAAATTAGTCGCACGAACATCCTGGTAAGGCAACAAAGGTCCTGTATAAGGTTCGTAAGGCTGATTGTTTTTCGGCAAAATAACAATGGGCGGATTTATAGAAAATCCTGCAGAATCAATCATTTCCCATTCTACTACCCTATCGCGAATGGATTCTCTGGTATATTTTAAACCAAATTCTAACTGACTATTACTCCATTCCTTAAAACCTTTAATTTCGGCATTTGCGATTAAAGCATCCAGGTCATTTCGTGCATGATTGAGCTGAGAACCAATTCCGCGTGTAAAATCAACATTATCCAGATCAGTTTCACCATCTGGATTTACATTTCCTAAGCGATATTGCGCCAAAATATCAAAGTGCTCTTCTTCTGTTGTATGAAATAAAGATCCAATAAGCTTTAAAGTTAAACTTGGGGAAACTTTATAAGTAGTTTTCAAAGCGCCAAAATAAGTATCATATTGATCTTTTTCCTGACCTTCATAATACACCGCCAAAGCCATGGGCTGATCGATGGTTCCAAATTTTGTTTCGCGTGTTAAAGGCTGGTATAAATATTTGTTCCTTGAAATATTTCCCAGAAAACTCATTTGCCATTTTTCAGAAATATCATAATTAATATTGGTCTGAACGTCTACAAAAGTTGGCGTATAATTAGTTTGTGTATCCTGACTGTTTACAAGCAAACTATTATTTCTGTAACGAACTCCTGTAACGGCCGACCATTTTTTATTTTTAGAAACAGCATCAACAGCAATACTTCCTCCCAGGAAACTGGCTTCTAAAGCGGCCCCAAATTCAGTTGGTTTTCTATAGGTAATATCCAAAACCGAAGACAATTTATCGCCAAATTTTGCCTGAAATCCTCCGGCAGAAAAATCAACATTCTGAACCAAATCGGTATTGGTAAAACTTAAACCTTCTTGTTGACCTGAACGTATTAAAAACGGACGATAAACTTCTATTTCGTTGACGTAAACTAAGTTTTCATCATAATTTCCGCCACGAACTGCATATTGCGTACTCAATTCGTTGTTTGAATTTACACCCGGTAAAGTCTTTAAAACATTCTCGATTCCGGCATTGGCTCCGGGGATTTTCTTTATGGTTGCGGCATCGATAACTGCAATTCCCTGAACGCGTTTTTTATTATTCGAAGAAACAAAAACTTCTCCCATTTGTTCTGCCGAATTACTCATAACCGGATTAAAAACAAAAATCTCATTCGGTTTTAAGTTCACCGTAAGACTCATCATTTTTAATGAAATGTGAGTAAAAATCAAAGAGACTTTTTTGTTTGAAGGAATTTCTACATCAAAAAAACCATTAGAATCGGTTTTTGAAGAACTTCCTGAAGCAACAATATTTACATCAGAAACCGGACGTTTTTCACTATCTAAAATAATTCCTTTAATATGAGCATTCTGAGCAAATGAAACATAACCAATGCACAAAAAAAGGAAAACGAATATTAATTTACTCTGATTCAAACGTTTTGGTATTTATTTTTGTTGACTTCTAAAAAAGTGAGTTTCAAAGATAGCAGAATTACCTACATTATCAACTACTTCAATTTTTAAATCATTTGAACCTTCATTCACCAGACTATCAGCATCAAATGTGTGCGTAATTTTTCTGGTTTTATTATCATATTCAAATAAAACCCAATTTCCGTTTAAATAACCGTTGTATGATTTAATTCCGGACAAACTATCACCAATCGTAAACTGAATCGACTTCATATCGCTAATCCATTTATCCTGAATTGGTTTTGCAATTTTAATAACCGGAGGAATTGTATCGAGCACCAAACCGTATTGTCCTAAAGTTTTTGCTTTGGCTGTAAAAACATCACCTTTTCGAATTGTTCCGTTAAAATTGGTATTTCTTCCTATATAAAGTTTATCGCGTAAAGATTCAGCATAAGTACTGTCTTTTATCGTGATTGTAAAATTTGAATGCACCGGAATTACATCTTCATGAATATAAATCTTGTTGTTTTTGACATCAAAATTCATATTAAAATCATCGTAGAAAGTTCCGGCCGGAAAAAAGACAGACATATTATCTTTTTCGAAATTCGAATCTTTATTGTATCTCACGAAATATTTTGAAGTTACAGGTTCTGCATTTACAATTGGCGTTGCCGAATCATATTCAATGGGAACGGTAACCGAGTTTAAATTTCCAAAATAATCAGAAACTTCTATGCGATAACTCGAAGCTAAATTTGGTTCAACCGGTAAAATTCCGCGAAGTGAATCTGTTTTTATAATGCTTAAAGCAAAAGGCGTTTTCATAAACAGTTTCTGAACTCTTTGTCCAGATTTTTTATATCGTGGATAATCGATCAAAGCGTTGATATAGCGCATTTCATCAAATGAATACGTATTGAATTGATAATTATAGTTTTGATTTCCGTTGAAAAAAGTCGACACATTATAAACGCCATTTCTATTTGCCGAAACATCGTCAAAATCCACAGCTGTAATTCCGAAACCAATTTTACCGTTTGCTTTTACTTTACTTGCCAGATAAGTTCCGTCTTTTTGAAGGGAAACATTTAACATCAATGGCAATTTTGACTGATTGGCAGTTGTTCCGTCAAGCGGATAAACCAAGACGTTCGAAATCGTCGGTTTTTTAGTATCTTTTATATTTTTATCAAAGCCAAAAAACATTGGATTGATCACAAATTCGGTTTTAGAATCGCGGAATTCGAAGTGCAAATGTGGTCCTTCTGAAGATCCTGTATTCCCTGAAAGCGCAATTAATTGTCCTTTTGTAACCGGTAATTCATCCGGTTTTAAAAACATTTCGATTTCGAAGGCTTTCTCTTTATAGTGTGTTTTTAAAACATAATCCTGAATAGCGCCAAGTGGAGTTTGCAAATGTCCGTAAACAGAAGTATACCCGTTGGGATGCGTTATATAGATGCATTTCCCGTTTCCAAAGGTTGAAATTTTGATTCTCGAAACATATCCATCGGCAACAGCATACACATTTAAACCCTCTCTTTGATTTGTTTTTAAATCAAAACCAGCATGAAAATGATTGGGTCTCAACTCACCAAAATTGCCCGAAAGCTGCATCGGAATATCTAATGGAGGACTAAAATAATCTTTTGGATATTGGTTTTGGGCAAAAATTAAATTACAAAAAAACAGGGTAAGTAGTGAAAATCTCATAAGCAACATTTTTGCTAAGATAAAAAATTAACCAGCAAAAACCGAGGATTTAGCTACAAAAATACAATTCACTGAAATTCATTTATTTGTCTATTTTTAATGCAAAAAAATCGATAAAAAATTGCATTAATAAAAAGGAATACTAACTTTGTATGATTAAGTAATGAATAGGATTTATAATGAGTGTAATTGCCGAAATAATTGATACTCTTGAATATAAGGTCGAAAAGCTTTTTGAAAAGTCAAAAGGCCTGGAGAAAAACAATCAGGAATTACGATTACAACTAGCCAAAGCTGCGCAAATCATCCAGAAACAATCTGAAGAAATGGAAGCTTTGAAGAAGCAGTATGATACACTTAAGATAGCCAATTCGTTGCTCGGCAGCGACAATAACAAGAGAGAGACTAAGCTTAAAATAAATTCATTAATTCGCGAAATAGATCACTGTATAGCACAATTATCTGACTAGAAAACATGGACGGAAAGCTTAGAATAAAAATATCAATTGCAGACAGAGCCTACCCTTTAACGGTAGATCCTACTCAGGAAGAAGGACTTAGAAGTGCTTCTAAAAAAATTGATGCTATGATCAAGCAATTCGAAGAAAGTTACGCAGTTCGCGACAAGCAAGATGTACTGGCCATGTGCGCACTACAATTTGCATCACAAGTAGAGCAAAAACAAATCGATAACGCAATCGATGGAGAAGATACCATTGAAAGAATAAAAAGATTAAATTTGCTTTTAGATCAATATCTCGAAAATTAAACGTTCTTTACAGAAACTAAGATACTGCCTACATTAGTTCACAATTGGTAAACTCAACACTAACAATTTAGAATGAGCAAATCGTCGCTACTATAGTATGCCCAGCTTTGACCGGGAAACTTGAACAGTGAGTTAGCTCAAAACTTGTCTTTACGAGTTTATTCAAGCAATTAATGTAGGCTTTTTTTATATATAAATTTTAACAAACATGGACATCATAACGATCATTATTTCAGGTATTGTAGGGATTGCAGCAGGTTTTGCAATCGCTAAAATTATCGAAAAAAGCAATATTTCTAACTTAATCAAAAACGCTAAAAAAGAAGCAGCTTCCATATTAAAAGACGCAAATTTAGAGGCAGAAAATATTAAAAAAGATAAAATCCTTCAGGCAAAAGAAAAATTCATCGAATTAAAATCTGAGCATGAACAAGTTATTTTATCAAGAGACAAAAAAGTAGCCGAAGTTGAAAAAAGAGTTCGCGATAAAGAATCTCAGGTTTCAAATGAACTTTCGAAAGCTAAAAAAGTAAACGACGATTTTGAAGCTAAAACATTAGAATACAACAACAAAATTGAAGTTTTAGACAAGAAACAAGCTGAAGTTGATAAATTACACAAAAGTCAATTACAACAACTTGAAGTAATTTCAGGACTTTCTGCCGAAGAAGCAAAAGAACAATTAGTAGAAGGCTTAAAAGCCGAAGCTAAGAGCAAAGCTATGTCTCATATTCAGGATACTATTGAAGAGGCAAAACTTACTGCACAACAGGAAGCGAAAAAAATCATTATCAACACGATTCAAAGAGTTGGAACTGAAGAAGCAGTTGAAAATTGCGTTTCTGTTTTCAACATTGAATCTGACGATGTAAAAGGTAGAATTATTGGACGTGAAGGACGTAACATTAGAGCGCTTGAAGCTGCAACGGGAGTAGAAATCATTGTTGATGATACACCGGAAGCGATTATTCTTTCTTGTTTTGATCCTGTTCGTAGAGAAATTGCCCGTTTGTCATTGCACAAATTAGTAACTGACGGACGTATTCACCCGGCACGTATTGAAGAAGTTGTTGCTAAAACAGCCAAACAAATCGACGACGAAATTATCGAAGTTGGTAAACGTACGGTTATCGATTTAGGAATTCACGGTTTACACCCTGAATTGATCAAAGTTGTGGGTAGAATGAAATACCGTTCATCTTACGGACAAAACTTATTGCAGCACTCCAGAGAAGTTTCTAAACTTTGTGGTATCATGGCAGCTGAATTAGGCTTAAATGTGAAACTGGCAAAAAGAGCCGGTTTACTACACGATATTGGTAAAGTTCCGGATACTGAAAGTGATTTACCTCACGCATTGTTAGGTATGCAATGGGCGGAGAAATACGGTGAAAAAGAAGAAGTTTGTAATGCAATTGGAGCTCACCACGACGAGATTGAAATGAAATCATTACTTTCTCCAATCGTTCAGGTTTGTGATGCAATTTCAGGTGCAAGACCAGGCGCAAGACGTCAGGTCCTGGATTCATACATTCAACGTTTAAAAGATCTTGAAGAAGTAGCTTACGGATTTAGCGGTGTAAAAAATGCTTACGCTATTCAGGCGGGTAGAGAACTTCGTGTAATTGTAGAAAGCGAAAAAGTTTCTGATGATAATGCAGCGAATTTATCTTTCGAAATTTCACAAAAAATCCAAACTGAAATGACTTACCCGGGTCAGGTTAAAGTAACTGTAATTAGAGAAACGAGAGCAGTTAATATTGCTAAGTAATCTCATCCTTATATAAAAAAAAAGGCTATCTTAACGGATGGCCTTTGTTTTTTATGCACTACATCTAATACAGATCAATACGAAAACCTTTGGAGAAAAAAAAATTAACCACGGAGGACGCAAATTTTTTTTTATATATACTATATTTAGTAAAACCACAAAGTCCACAAAGCTTTGCGAACTTAGATTGTGTAACACAACTTAAACCTTAGTGAACTCTGCGAAAAATCTTTGTGTTCTCTGTGTTAAACCCATATTAGTATGTGTTTAAATAAAACATGTAATTACATATCATTAAATACAATTTTAAAGCTAGTTCCCACTCCTACTTCACTTTCTACAGAAATTGTTCCTTTCATCGCCTCAATTTGATTTCTGGTGATATATAAGCCAATTCCGCGGGCTTCCTGATGTTTGTGAAATGTTTTATACATTCCGAATAATAAGTCTCCGTAAACTGCTAAATCTATTCCTAAGCCATTATCTGTAATCTTCAGCGATTTATGACCATCCGGTTCTATCGCAAAATCAAAAATAATAACAGGATCTCTGTCAGGATGTCGGTATTTTATGGCATTAGTTGCAAAATTGAGCAATACGCTTTCCAGATAGGCGGGATTAAAATTGATCTTCAAATATTCCGGTACATTATTTAAAATATTAACGTTAGTTTGTTTATCATAACCCTTAATTGTAGTAATTGTTTTTTCGATGTATTCATTTAATCGCAACGGTACAACAGCAATATTAATATTGCTTTGTGTTTTTACAATCTGAGTCAAATTTGCAATAGTTTCATTCAAATCATTCGAAACCGTTCTTAAATGAACAAGCATTTCATTAATTGTAACTTTATCGACATCGGCATCAATAAAATCAAGAATCGACTTTATATTGCCTGCCTGCGTATTTAAATTATGCGAAACAATATGCGAGAAATTCAATAATCGGCTGTTTTGATCGCTGTAGAGTTTCATGGTTTTTAAAAGTTCCAGCTCTTTTTCTTTTTGCTGAGAAACATCGGTATGAGTTCCGATAACGCGCAATGGCCGACCATTTTCATCGCGATCGATTACTTTTCCACGATCTAAAATCCATTTGTAATTTCCACTCGAAGTCATAACACGATGGTAATTTTCGTAATACGGAATCTTATTATCAAAATGTTCCTGAATGTCTGAATAGTATTTTGGAAGATCGTCCGGATGCACAATTTTATCCCAACGTTCCGGATCATCAAATATATCTGCTGATTCTAATTCTAAAATTTTAAGGGAAAGCGAAGAATAAAAAACCCTGTTTGTAACCATATTCCAATCCCAGATTCCTGTAGTTGAAGCTTCAAGGGCAAATTGAAAACGCTCTTCTGAAATACGTAATTTTGCTTCTTTATCTTTTAAATCCGTGATATCAGATACATGTCCATAAAAACTCACACACCCATCTGAAGCCAATTCCGTTTTTGAAGAAACCTTAAACCAACGCAAGCCTTTTTTAGGCAAAATTGCTCTGAATTCAACTACCCAGGGCTTAACTTCTCTGCGGGATTTTACCAAAGACTGAAAAAACAACTCTCTGTCGTTAGGATAAATTCTATTGTAAATAACTAAAACACTTTCATTTGAAAAAGTAGATGACGGCAATTCAAAAATATCATCGGCAGATTTACTTACGAGCGGAAAAGTATAATTATTATCTCTATCAATAATAAACTGAAAAAGCAAATCAGGCATTTCTGCAAACAACTTTTTATAAAAATTATTCACTTCCAGGCAATCCTCATTTTCATATAAATCAAAAACCATATATTTTCTTTTAATGCAAATTCAATTATTGAAATAATCTCCAAACCAAAACAGAAAAAGACCTGAGTTATTGTTTTTCTACCTCTATTAATGCAAAAATTTAAGACAAGGTATTAATTTTTATTACATAAAATTATAAATTTGAAGGAATTATACTTAAAATTATTTTCTGGGATGAAAAGAATGCATTACTTCTTTTAGAAAACTCCTGTCAAGATGAACATAAATTTCCGTTGTCGTAATCGACTCATGTCCAAGCATTAACTGAATAGATCTTAAATCTGCACCGTTTTCAAGTAAGTGTGTGGCAAAGGAATGACGCAACGTATGCGGACTAATACTTTTATGAAGATTGATTTGTATGGCCAGGTTTTTTATGATAGCAAAAATCATCGAGCGGGTAAGCTGATTGCCTCTTCTGTTTAAAAAGAGCGTATCTTCATGCCCTTTCTTGATATTTAAAGTGGTCCGAATTGAATTTTGATAAATCTGAATGTATTTTTGAGTCAATTTGCCAATAGGAACAAAGCGTTCTTTATTTCCTTTTCCGGTGACTTTAATAAAACCTTCTTCAAAAAATAAATCTGAAATTTTAAGCTCAACGAGTTCAGAAACCCGAAGTCCGCAACCGTATAGAGTTTCTAACATGGCGCGGTTTCTTTCGCCTTCATTCGAACTTAAATCTATCGCAGCAATAAGCGCATCAATTTCTTCTACAGATAAGGTATCCGGCAATTTTCGTCCGGTTTTGGGCGACTCAATTAATTCTAACGGACTGTCTTTTCTGTAATCTTCAAAAATCAAGTAATTAAAAAAACTCTTTAGTCCGGAAATTATTCTCGCCTGCGAACGTGGATTTACTTCTTTTGAAACAGCATAAATAAATTGCTGAACTGTTTCATCTGTAATATTTATGGGAGAAACTTCAATTTGATTGGTTTCTAAAAAAAGACACAATCGCTCAATATCAAAACCATAATTTTCGATGGTGTTTTTAGACAATCCCCTTTCGATACGCAAATACGATTGATAATCTTTGATATAAGTATTCCATTTCATACGTACAAAGTAAAACATTTTTGGGCATAAAAAAACCTTCCGGATTAGGGAAGGTTTTGTAAATATTTAAAATTCTAAAAATTAGAATTTGTATGCTGCAGTTAATGCTAAAACATTGTTAGTATATCTGTCATCATAATAGTAACCATCATAATAATCGTTGTAATCGTAAACACTTGACAAACCAATAGTATAACGAATACCTACAGAGAAATTATCTGTAAAATTATAACCTGCTCCTAAATTAAAACCTACATCAACAGATTTTTCATCTTCGATATTTTTACTACCAACTAATAAACCAAGTTGTGGTCCGGCTTCAACAGTAAATTCTTTTGTAATGTAATATTTAGCCAATACTGGAATATTAATATAATTTAAATTTACAGTATAATCACGTTCGCCATAATAGCCATCAAATTTAGCTCCCTGAGCAGAATATAAAAGCTCTGGTTGAATGAACAATTTCTTCCAAACATTGATTTCAGCAAATCCACCTAATTGAAAACCTACTAATGAATTAGCATCATTAGCACCGCCAATAGTAGCAATGTTAAGACCTCCTTTTACTCCAAATCTAGTTTTTTGGGCATTTGCAAACCCAAATGCCATTATTGCAATAGCACATAAAATAATTTTCTTCATTTTATTTGTTTATGGTTAAAATAATGGGTCAAATATAAAACTATACTAAGTAAAAAAGCATTTGTTTTTTAACAAATAATTTGGTAATTGTGCCGAATTGTGTTAAAATAGATTAATTGTTAAGCAAAAAAAACCTCCCATAAATGGAAGGTTTCTCTATTCTTTAAAATAACTCTCTTAGAATTTATAAGCTAAAGATAATGCAAGGTTGCTGTTTTTTGCACTGTCGTAGTACTCCTCTTCATTGTCAACATCTGAATCTTCAGCAATTGGTGATATACCAATCGTGTAACGAAGATTAATAGAAAGACTTTCAGTAAAGTGGAATCCAGCTCCTACATTAAATCCGAAATCTACAGATTTAAAACTATCTTTAACATCTTCACCTTCAGATTTTGCAGATAACAAAACACCAAGTTGTGGACCTGCTTCAACACTAAATTTTGGTACAATATAATATTTAGCTAAAACAGGGATATTCAAATAATTTAATTTGACATCAATATCGCCAAAAAATGGTCCAGCTTCAAGTGTACTCCCTTGTGCAGAATACAAAAGTTCCGGTTGAATAGCAAACTTATCAGCTACCTTGATTTCAGCAAAACCACCAACATGAAAACCTACTAGTGATTTAGTGCCGTCAACATCCCCACCTACGATATTAGAAAGGTTCAACCCTCCTTTTACTCCAAATCTTGTTTCTTGTGCATTTGTAAATCCAAATGCCATTACTGCAATTGCAGATAAAATAACTTTTCTCATTATTTGTTTGGTTAAAATTAATTAATCAAATATAAAACTATACTTCATAAAAATTAATTTGTTTTTTAACTAATAATGTCATTTATTATAGATAAAATCATGTTAAATAGATAATTGAAATTTCAATATAGAAATATTTCAATAAAAAAGCCTTCCAATATTGGAAGGCTTTTGAATGTCTAAAAATAATATTAGAATTTGTATCCTACAGATAATGAGAAAACACTGTTTTTGATTTTATAATCATCAGAATCTTTTGCAATATTGCTTAAACCAAGATTATAACGAATTCCAGCAGATAAATTTTCTGTAAAATCATAACCTGCTCCAAAGTTTACTCCAAAATCAATTGATTCGAAACCATCTTTGATGTCATCTTCTGCTGAATTTCCTAAAACAGTCGCTTCTCCTTTTGCACTTACCAGAAAACCAATTTGTGGTCCCGCTTCCAAATTAAATTTTTCAGCAACATAATACTTTGCTAAGATTGGAACATTAATGTAAGCTAATTTATAGTTCATTTCAGCTTCATAAAAATCTCCGTTAAATTCAAATTCCCCTTTTTCTTTAGCGCCTTGTGCCGAATAAAGAACCTCTGGCTGAATCGCAAATTTATCAGATATTTTAAATTCTGCAAAAGCTCCAACTTGGAAACCTACTTTTGAAGAAGCATCTATATCTCCTGTCAATGAAGAAAGGTTAATTCCTCCTTTTACACCAAATTTACTTTCTTGCGCATTCGAAAATGCAAACGCCATTACTGCTGCCGCAGTTAACATAATTTTTTTCATTTTTGATTGTTTTTGGTTTGAAAATTTATGCGGTAAATATAAAATGATAGTTAATAAAAGACGATTTGTTTTTTAAAAAATAATATAGTAATTAAGAGCCAATTTTTTGTTAAATGATTGACTAAAAGTAGCTACTTCGTTATAAATAAAACAAATATTTTAAAATCAAAATCTTTTATACATGGGATTTTTTACAGAAATGTGAATTCTATTAATTATTGAATTCAAAATATAAAAGCAATAATTTTCAAAATCTGTAGTTTTAATAGTATAAAACAATGTTAATCTTAAAAAAGACAATTCTATGAAAAAGATATTATTAGCAGCTGTATTGTTCATTGCAACATCGGCTACAATTCAGGCACAATTACTACAAATTGGGGTAAAAGCCGGGGTGAATTTTGCAAGCCAGACCGGAGATGCATTTCCAGACCAAAATTTTGACAAAGAAGGTATTACAAGTTTTCACGCAGGTTTAGTTGCCGAGCTTAAACTTTTAGATAAGTTTGCCATTCAGCCAGAGCTTTTATATTCTACACAAGGAGCAACTTATAAAAATGCCATTGACGAATATAAAAACGAATTAGGCTATATTTCAATTCCTGTAATGGCAAAATTTTATCTAACAGATTCTTTCAGTCTTGAAGTTGGTCCACAAGCTTCTTTCTTAGTAAGCGAAAAAAATGATTTTGATGTGGAAGATGCAGAAACATTTGAATTTGGTCTTAATGCCGGATTAGGATTTAAGATTACCAAAAACTTCTTCGTTCAGGGTCGTTATGGTTTAGGTTTAACAGAAGCTTCAAAAAATGCTGACGTGAAAAACTCCACAGTACAATTGTCTGCCGGATTTTTGTTCTAAAAATAATATCACATACTTTTATAAAAACCGTTCTATTAATTAGAACGGTTTTTTTATTTTTACATTCTTGTGAAATGTTTTTCTGTAACATATAAAAGGAATTCAAATCACTTTAATGAAACTAAATTACTTATGAAAATCGCTATCATCAATGGACCAAATTTGAATCTTTTAGGAAAACGTGAACCTGAAGTTTACGGAAGCCAAACTTTTGAAGATTATTTTGAAAGACTGGAACACAAATTTCCTAACGTTGAACTTTCTTATTATCAAAGTAATATTGAAGGCGAATTGATTGGAAAAATTCAGGAAGTTGGTTTTACATTTGACGGAATTATTTTGAATGCGGGCGCTTACACACATACTTCAATAGGTATTGGCGATGCAATGAAAGCGATTACAACTCCGGTTATAGAAGTGCATATTTCGAATACGTATGCGCGTGAAAGTTTCAGACATCAATCGTATCTATCTGGAAATGCAAAAGGCGTTATTTTAGGTTTTGGACTAAAAAGTTACGAATTGGCAATTCAGTCTTTTTTGTAAAAAAGGCTTTTCAAGAAATTGGAACGTTAAGCCTGACATGGTTGTAACGACTTAATATTTAACAAATTTTTAATAAGCGCACTCTCAACATACCTTATTTTTGTTTAGAGAAAAAGCTTCTATGAGAAATTACATTTTACTTGCCTTTATTTTTTTTTCGATTTCAAACTTTGCCCAGATCAAAGGAACTATTACCGATGAAAAAGGAAATCCATTGCCTTTTGTTTCTGTTTTTGAAGAAAACACTTATGCCGGAACAACTTCAAATGAACAGGGAAAATACCAGATTAACGTAAAGGAAATTGGTAAAAACAGAATCATTTTTCAATATTTAGGATTTAAAACTCAAAAACTTTCCGTTTCGGCAGATTCCAAAACTGTGATGCTGGATGTAAAAATGCAGGAAGAAAGTTTCTCTTTGAATGAAGTTATAATTGATCCTAAAAATAATCCTGCAAATGCCATTATAAAAAGTGCCATTGCCAACAAAAAGGAAAACTCTGAAAAAACTTCGCGTTATACTGCCGATTTTTATTCTAAGGGAATGTTTAAAGTAAAAGATTTGCCTAAAAAAATTCTGGGTCAAAAAGTAGATCTTGGCGATGATATGTCTTCCAATCTTGATTCGACCGGAACCGGGATTTTGTATTTATCTGAAACTGTTTCGAAAGTTTATTTTGAAAAACCCAACAAACTAAAAGAAAAAATTATTGCTTCAAGAATTTCAGGAAACAATAAAGGATACAGTTATAATACCGCAACTTTATCTTATTATGACTTTTATGATAATACTTTAGATTTTGATATCAGACTCATTTCACCAATTGCTGATAATGCGTTTAACTATTACAAATACAAACTCGAAGGAACTTTTTTTGATGCCAATAATCATGCAATCAACAAAATTAAAGTAATCCCAAAGCGAGATAAAGAGCCTGTTTTTGAAGGTTACATTTATATTGTCGATGACAGTTTTGCTATTTATGCCATAGATCTTGACATAAAAGGCTACCGAATGAAAAACGAATTTACAGAAGTAATGACATTAAAACAGAGCTTTAATTATAATTCAGACAGTAAAATATGGATTAAAAATGCCCAAACTCTTTCCTTTAAAGCCGGAATTTTTGGTACTAAGTTTTCAGGTCAATTCAATTATGTTTATTCTAATTATGAATTTCCGGATGTTTTTGAAAAGAAAACTTTTGGGAATGAAATCGTCGCTTTTGAAGCCAATGCCAATAAAAAAGACAATGCTTTCTGGAACGAAATTCGTCCGATCCCGTTAACGATTGAAGAAAGTGCAGATTATACCAAAAAAGACAGTTTATTAACGATTCGGAAAACACAGAAATACACGGATTCTGTTGATGCTAAAAACAATAAGTTTAAGGTTTGGGATATTTTGGCGGGTTATGATTATAAAAATACTTTCAAAAAATATTCTTTCAGCTATGATGGTGTATTGAATATCACTTCTTTGAGTTTCAATACGGTTCAGGGATTTAATTTAGATTCCGGTTTCTCCTTCAAAACCTGGAATGAAGAGGAAGGAAAAACGACTTCGGTAAAAACTACTTTTAATTATGGTTTTTCTGATGAGCGTTTTAGGGTTATTGGAGAGTTCAATCATAAATTCAATAATATTAATTACGCCACAATTGACATTTCCGGCGGAACAAAAGTGGCGCAATTTAATAGCGCTGAGCCAATAAGTAAGTTTGTCAATTCTATAAGTTCTTTATTTTTTAAAGACAATTATATGAAGTTGTATAATCTGGAATTTGCTCAGATTAATTACGCCCAAGATGTTGCAAACGGAATAAATTTGAATGCAAAAGTGGCGTATGAACAGCGCAAACCTCTTATTAATACAACAGATTATTCTTTCTTTAAAAGAGATGATATTTATTCGTCTAATAATCCGCTTGCGCCAAATGATTTTACAACTCCGGCATTTGATCCGCATCATTTGTTTAAATCTGCTTTAACTGCCCGAATTAACTTTGGAAACAAATATATTTCAAGACCCGACGGAAGATATAATTTTAAAGACGATAAATACCCAACAATATTTTTAGCGTTTGAAAAAGCTTTTGCCGCAAGCGAAAAAAAATATGAATTTGAAAGAATTGGCGCATCCGTACAATATGATTTATCGCTTCAGAATAAAGGAATCTTGGGAATGAATTTCAGAGCCGGAAAATTCTTTAATGCCGAAAATATATCTTTTATCGATTACAGACATTTTAACGGAAACCAAACCCACATTGGAACAAGCGGTCGTTATTTGAACGTTTTTAATTTAATGCCCTACTACGCGAACAGTACAAACGACAGTTATTTTGAAAATCATTTAGAATACAATGACACGGGATTTATTATGAATAAAATTCCGTTGCTGAATTTATTAAAATCAACGATGAATCTTGGTTTTCATTCATTGGCAATTCCAGGTAGAAAACCTTATTCTGAGTTTACGGTTGGTTTGGATAATCTTGGTTTTGGAAAATTTAAATTATTCAGGGTAGATTATGTGCATTCTTATCAAAGTGGAATTGAGCAAAATGGCGTTGTATTTGGACTGAAGATTTTGAATGTATTGGATTAGGGGAAAAGTTGCTAAGTGGCTAAGGTTCTAAGTTGCTAAGTTAACCAATTCGAAATGCTGTGCGGGTTCTCGACTCCGCTCGAACTGACAAAACTATACTGATAACATTTATTTCCTTAAACTTTTGTTTACCTTAAATTGCGTTAGGGATAGAAGCGGAAATCCTTTTTTTGAGCTTTTTCTGCTCAAAAAAAGATTGGAGTGAATAGCCCGACCGGAGGGAACGCCCATAAAAAAATCCGACTACTCCCAAGAATAAGCGGATTTTTTTATGATTGGCAAAGAAAAAAAACTTAGCAACTTAGAATCTTAGAACCTCTTCTCAGTGATAATCATCCGGTTCGATGTGAATCAGGACATTCCCTAATTGCGGTATTTTTTCTTTTAAAGTATCTTGTAATTTGTGTGACAAATCATGTCCTTCTTTTACTGAAATTTTTGCCGAAACTATGGCATGAAGATCAACGTGGTATTTCATTCCGGCTTTACGGATAAAACATTTTTCGGTTCCTAAAATTCCCGGAACAATTAGTGATTTGACACGGATTTCTTCGACTAGATCATCGTTTAAATGCTCGTCCATGATTTCGCCAAGAGCGGGTCTGAAAATTTTATAGCTATTATACAAGATAAAAAAAGCAGCAAAAAGTGCCGCCCAATCATCTGCTGATTCGTATCCTTTGCCCATAAATAGTGCAATTGAAATTCCGATAAACGCAGCAATTGAAGTTATCGCATCACTACGATGGTGCCACGCATCTGCCTCCAAAGACGAACTATTGGTCTCTTTACTTCGTTTCATTACTAATCTAAAAGAGTATTCTTTCCAGATAATAATGGCTCCTAAAATATACAGCGTCCATGATTTTGGCAAATCGTGTGAAGATTGAATATTTATAATACTTTCATAGCCAATTATTGTTGCCGAAGTAATTAAAAAACCAACAACCAGAAAAGTAATTAAAGGTTCGGCACGACCATGTCCGTAGGGATGATTTTCATCGGGAGGTTTATTAGAATATTTGATTCCGAATAAAACCAGACAAGACGAAAATATGTCCGCAGTCGATTCGATCGCATCTGCAATTAAGGCATAAGAATTGCCAAAAAAACCTGCGAGACCTTTTACAAGGGCCAGGCAGGTATTTCCAGCTATACTAAAGTATGTAGCTTTTATAGCTTTTTGTTCATCTGTCATGTAGACTATTTTTTTTCGACACTCCCGATAGTTATCTGGAGTGTCAAATATTTTTTACGCTCTCACGATTTTTGCTCCAATAGCTCTTAAACGCTCGTCGATACGCTCGTATCCACGGTCAATTTGTTCGATATTTTGAATGGTGCTTGTTCCTTTTGCTGAAAGCGCTGCAATCAATAATGAAATCCCCGCACGAATATCAGGAGATGACATTGTTGTTGCTTTCAATTGAGATTCGAAATTATGTCCCATAACCACCGCTCTGTGCGGATCACATAACATGATTTTTGCTCCCATATCGATTAATTTATCCACGAAAAACAAACGGCTTTCGAACATTTTCTGGTGAATTAAAACATCGCCTTTTGCTTGTGTTGCCACAACCAAAACAATACTTAATAAGTCAGGTGTAAATCCTGGCCAAGGTGCATCTGCAATGGTTAAAATAGAACCGTCGATATCTGTTTTTACTTCGTAACCGTCAACGTGTGCAGGAATATAAATATCATCTCCGCGTTTTTCGATTGTAATTCCAAGTTTTCTGAATGTATTAGGAATCAAACCTAAGTTTTCCCAGCTTACATTTTTGATCGTGATTTCGCTTTTTGTCATAGCCGCAAGACCAATCCATGAACCAATTTCGATCATATCCGGAAGAATGGTATGCTCGCAACCTCCAAGGCTTTCAACACCTTCAATCGTTAATAAGTTCGATCCAACTCCGGTGATTTTAGCTCCCATAGAGTTCAACATTTTACACAATTGCTGTAAATATGGTTCGCAGGCAGCGTTGTAAACTGTAGTTTGTCCTTTCGCTAAAACTGCAGCCATAACAATGTTTGCAGTTCCGGTTACAGATGCTTCATCAAGCAACATATCTGTTCCCTGAAGTCCTTCTGCAGGAGTTTCTACTCCGTAAAAGTGATCTTCTCTGTTGTATCTGAATTTTGCTCCAAGGTTGATAAAACCTTCAAAGTGAGTATCTAATCTACGACGGCCAATTTTATCTCCTCCCGGTTTTGGAATATATCCTTTTCCGAAACGTGCCAAAAGCGGTCCAACAATCATAATAGAACCACGAAGCGCTCCGCCTTCTTTTTTGAAAGCTTCAGTTTCTAAATATCCAACATTAACTTCATCGGCCTGAAAAGTAATCGACCCCGGTTCATTGCGTTGAATTTTTACTCCTAAATTACCCAACAAAGTGATTAATTTATTAATGTCAATAATATCGGGAATATTATTAATTTTTACTTTATCCCCCGTTAGAAGCACGGCACATAAAATTTGTAATGCCTCATTTTTTGCTCCTTGCGGAGTGATTTCTCCTTTTAAAGGAATTCCTCCTTCGATTTTAAATATTCCCATATTTCTTTTTTAAGGTTCTGAGTTACTAAGTTTCTGAGGCTCTAAGTTTTTCTCTTTGTAAAAAAGCTTAGGACTTAACTGCTTAGCAACTTTTATTTTTGTTTTTGTTTTTAGGGCTTTGAGTATTGATATTCTAAGATCATTTGTTAAAAAAACTTAGCATCTTAGCAACTTAGTCACTTAGCAACTTTTTTTACTTCTGATTATTATTTTTCTGAAAAGGCTTTGGTTTTCCCGGACCTTTATTATTCTTGTTGCTTTGAATTTTTGGCTGTCCCGGAGGCGTGATTTTGTTTGACATACGTTTGTTGGTACGCAATAAATCGGTTGTGTTTAAAAGTTCTTCTGTACTTTGCAGTAAGTTGAGTTTTCCTCCTGACAATTCAAATAAATGTTCGAAAATAACATCGTCTTTTACGGTGTCTTTATTCCAGCTTAAATATGATTTTTTCATATGGTTGGCGATCACCAAAACCAATGCATTTTTCATTTCGCCTTCCTCCCATTTATTGGCAACATCAATCATATATTTGATGTTGTTACCATAAAATCTGTATTTCGGGAAGTTTTGCGGATATTGTAAAACGTCTGGTTTTAACTGCAATACATCGCGGGACGGAATAGGATATGGTGATTCTACATTTAATTTAAAATCAGACATGATAAAAAGCTGATCCCATAATTTATGCTGAAAATCCGGCACGTCACGCAAATGCGGATTCAAACTTCCCATTACCTGAATAATGTATTTCGCCGCTTTGTTGCGCGTTTCATCATCTTCAATAATAGTAGCCTGATCGATCAGTTTTTGCAAATGACGACCATATTCCGGAATAAGTAAACGTTGTCTTTCAGAATTGTATTCTAAATTAAAAACAACATCATTTGCGACTTCTTTTTTATATTTTTCGATCATAAGTTATAATGAAACTATACCTTCTATTGTAGAAACTTCTTTGTATTTACTAATGACATCGTCAGAGCTGTTCATTGTAACATCTACAGAAACGCTGGTAAATTTACCTGTTTTAGATTTTGTTGTTTTGATAACGGCGCCCATGCTGTCAAAAGCTTTTTCAACGCGCTCCACATTATCCGCAACAGATGGCACAATAAATTTATATAAATATTCTGCAGGCCAAGTGTTTGCGTTATCCAACTCCACTTTTAATCTTTCGTAAAATTCGGCTGTGTTTTTTTCTTTATCGTTCTCCATTCGTAATTAAAAATAAAGGCAAATATACGGTTTTGAGTTTAGATTTTTGAGTTTAGATTTTAGATTTTTTACTATGGGAGTGTACAAGGTTTTTTGCCACGAATTTCACTAATTTTCACTAATTATTTTAACTCGAAAAAACATGATTTTTGTTTGTCTTGCGTTGTCTTTTAAAATTAAAAATCAGCAAAAAATCGTGTAATTCGTGACGAACTTTTATATTTGAAGAACATTGCCTGGAAATTTGCGACTTTGCGCGATTTAAAAACACACTATCATGAAAAATTACATTCTTATTCTTTTCATAACACTTACATTCAATTCTGTAAAAGCGCAGGAAATCAAAACGCTTACTTATTTTCAGAATGACACCATCAAACTAGATCTGGATTTGTATTTGCCTCAGAAGAAAACTAACGAAAAAATTCCGTTGATTATTTTCGCTTTTGGCGGAGGATTTTCAGGCGGAGAACGTACAAGTGAGAAAGACTTTGGAATGTTTATGGCAAAAAATGGTTACGCAGTTGCCAGCATTTCATACAGTTTATATATGAAAGGAAAAGATTTTGGCTGTAAAGGAACTTTAACCGAAAAAATAAAAGCAATCCAGATTGGTGTAAGCGATATGTGGCAGGCGACTTCGTTTTTAATTGAAAATGCAGATAAATATAATCTTGATACTTCAAAAATATTTATTTCGGGAATTAGTGCCGGTGCAGAAATTGGTTTCCACGCCTCGTTTTGGGATTATAAACTGATGAATTTATACAAAAACAATCTTCCGGAAAATTTTAAATACAAAGGTTTCATTGGAGGTTCGGGCGCCATTCAGGACATCAATTTGATTACAAAAGAAAAAGCGATTCCGATGTTATTGGCACATGGAAATAATGACGATACAGTTCCATACGCCGCTGGTTCGCATCGCTCCTGCCCTACAAATGCTTCGGGATGGTTGATTTTGTTTGGGTCTTATGCGGTTTACAATCATATGAATGATCTACATAAAGATATTGAACTGATTACGTTTTGTGGTGGCGGACATGAATTTTCCGGTTACCTTTTTCACGACGGAAAACAATATGTTTTGGATTTTGTGAATGATGTTTTAGCCGGGAAAAAATTTGAATCGCATTTGATTTTACCTTCGAAAAAGAAAGTTGCGGGTTCTGGGAAATATTTGTTTTGTGAGTAATAATATTTGCTAAAGCCGAAATTTAAAATTGATTTTGACGTGCTAGAACCAACATTCTAACATTATAATCTTTTTACATAAACTGGACTAAAGTCCAGCCCTACAAAATAGATCGTTCCTCCGGAACTGAATGAAAAAGAGCCATAGGCTCGACAAATATTGTAGGGCTGGACTTTAGTCCAGTTAGGTCAATATTTACAGGAGCTTCCCTTTTTTATTTGAAATTTTGACAATGTATATTTCAACAAACCTACAAGGTTTTGGAAACCTTGCAGGAATCGTGGCTTTTAAATGATTCCAAAAACAAAACCATGCTTCCAAATTAGCCCTGATAGAAACGGAAATCCTTTTGCTTTTTTCTTTAAAAAGCAAAAGATTGAAGTGGATAGCAGGAACCCATATTCACAAATATTGCGAAATCATTCGCTCAAAGCAAAATAATCTTTTTAAATACAATAACTTTAGGTAAATTTGCGCTTTATTTTACGAAAGTGCAAAAACAAATCATAGTTCTCATTGGTGGCCCGGGAACGGGAAAATCTACTCTTATCAACGAATTAGTGGCTCGTGGCTACTGCTGTTATCCTGAAATTTCAAGACAAGTTACTCTCGAAGCGCAACAACGCGGTATCGAACAATTGTTTCTGGAACAACCTTTATTGTTTAGCGAAATGTTACTTGAAGGCAGAATTAAACAATTTGAAAACGCACTTGAAGAACCTGATAATATAGTTTTTATAGATCGCGGAATTCCTGATGTTGTGGCTTATATGGATTATATATGCGATGAATATCCGGAGCATTTTGTAAAAGCCTGCGAAGATTTTAAGTATACCAAAACGTTTATTTTACCGCCTTGGGAAGAAATTTATGAGAGCGACACAGAGCGTTACGAAAATTTTGAACAGGCATTAACGATTCAGAAGCACCTTGTTGAAACGTACAAAAAATATGGTTACGACTTAATTGAAGTACCTAAAGATACGGTGGAGAACAGAATTCTTTATATCTTAGATAAAATTTAGGCAGCCGGTTTAAAGTTGTAAAACTAGAACTGATTTCTAAATTTTTAACTTTAAAACCAGAGCTATGCCAGAAGCACAGGAAATTCTTTTAAAATACTGGAAACATGATAGTTTCCGACCGCTGCAAAAGGAAATTATTGACTCGGTTTTAGACGGCCAGGATACCTTTGCTTTGCTCCCAACGGGCGGCGGAAAATCGATTTGCTTTCAGGTTCCGGCAATGATGCAGGAAGGTATTTGCCTGGTTATTTCGCCTTTGATCGCCCTTATGAAAGATCAGGTTGCGAATTTGCAAAAACGCGAAATCAAAGCGATTGCACTAACGGGCGGAATTCATACCGAAGAAATCATTGATCTTCTGGACAATTGCCAATTCGGAAATTATAAATTTTTATATCTTTCGCCGGAGCGTTTGCAGTCGGACTGGATTTTGGAACGCATTAAAAATCTTCCCATCAATTTAATTGCTATCGACGAAGCGCATTGTGTTTCGCAGTGGGGTCATGATTTTCGTCCGGCTTATTTGAAAATTTCCGAACTTAAAAAATACTTTCCTAAAATTCCTTTTTTGGCTTTGACCGCAACGGCAACTCCAAGAGTTATTGAAGACATTAAAATTGAACTGGGACTGAAAGATCCGACACTTTTTCAACAGTCTTTTGAGAGAAAGAACATTGCTTATATGGTTTTTGAAGTCGAAGATAAACTCTATCGCACAGAACAAATTTTAAAGAAAAACCCGCAGCCTTCTATTATATATGTACGAAATCGGAAATCGTGTTTGAATATGTCGACGCAACTACAATCTTTAGGATTTAAAGCAACCTATTATCACGGTGGTCTTTCGGCAAAAGAAAAAGATAAAAACATGCAGTTGTGGATGTCTGAACAAGCGCAGGTTATTGTGGCCACAAATGCGTTTGGAATGGGGATTGACAAAGACAATGTAAAAACGGTTATTCACACGCAGCTTCCTGAGAACCTTGAAAATTATTATCAGGAATCCGGAAGAGCGGGACGAAATGGCGAAAAAGCTTTTTCAGTTTTGTTGTTTAATAATTCAGATCATAGTCAGACCGAACAGCAGTTTTTAAGCGTTCTGCCGGATAAAAAGTTTTTAAAAACGATGTATGTCAAACTTTGCAATTATTTTCAGATTGCTTACGGCGAAGGTTTAGATGATTCTTTTTCATTTAAACTGAATAATTTTTGTCACAAATATGATTTTCCTACTTTAAAAGCTTATAATGCTTTGCAGTTTTTGAATCAGCAGGGAATTATAACGATGTCTCAGGAATTTTCAGAAAAAATAACCATGCAGTTTTTGATTGAATCGAAAGAAGTGATTCGGTATATGAGTCTGAATCCGAATGAAGAAGAAATTATTCTGGCGATTTTAAGAACTTATCCGGGAATTTATGAGATGAAGACGCCTTTTAATCTTTCTTTAATTGCTAAAAAATCAAATCGTACCGAAGAACAGGTTACGGCAGTTTTAGAAAAATTACAAGAAAAAGAAATTATCGAATATAAATCGAAAAATAACGACGCGACCATATTATTTAATGAAGTTCGAGAAGACGATTTAACGATAAACAGAGTTGCGAAATACCTTGAAAAGCAAAATCAATTAAAAAAAGAACAGTTTTTATCTGTCCTACATTATATAAAGGAAAACAAAACCTGCAAAAACCGATTAGTTCTGGATTATTTTGGCGAAGAAACAACTGTCAATTGTGGCGTTTGCTCTTATTGCATTACCCAAAAAGGAAAAATCACAGAAGCTGATTCTATTGCCGATAAAATTCTGTACCTGTTAAAATCAGCAGCTTTGACTTCGCGAGAAATTCAGACCCAAATAAAACTGGATGCCAATGATATCATTTTGGTGCTTCAGGAATTATTAGAAAACAATCACATTACCATTCAACCAAACAATAAATACACTTTAAAATTATAATGGAAAAATTGAGAATTATATTTATGGGAACTCCGGAATTTGCCGTTGGTATTCTGGACACCATTATTAAAAACAATTACGATGTTGTTGGCGTTATTACGGCTGCAGATAAACCGGCAGGACGAGGACAAAAAATAAAATATTCGGCAGTAAAAGAATATGCACTGGCGAACAACTTACCTTTATTACAGCCGACAAATTTAAAAGATGAAAGTTTTTTGGCAGAATTAAAAGCTTTAAATGCCAATTTGCAAATCGTGGTTGCCTTTAGAATGTTACCAAAAGTAGTTTGGGAAATGCCAGGTTTAGGAACTTTTAATCTTCATGCTTCATTATTACCAAATTATCGTGGTGCCGCGCCAATTAACTGGGCTATTATTAATGGAGAAACCAAAACCGGAGTTACAACTTTCTTTATCGATGATAAAATTGATACCGGAGCCATGATTTTAAATTCTGAAATTGCAATTGAACCAACAGAAAGTGCTGGTGAATTACACGACCGATTAATGAATCTGGGAAGTACAACCGTTATTGACACTTTGAAAGTGATCGAAAACGGAAATGTAACCACTACTATTCAGGAAGATAACGAAGAAATTAAAACTGCGTATAAATTAAATAAAGAAAATTGTAAGATTGACTGGAGTAAATCCGGCGACGAAATCAATAATTTAATTCGTGGTTTGAGTCCTTATCCTGCTGCGTGGTGTTTTTTGAAAGATAAAAATGAAGAATTAAGCATTAAAATATACGAAGCAAAATTGGTTTTAGAATCAAATTCTTTAGAGATTGGAAGCTTAATTTCCAGCAAAAAAGAAATTAAAATCGCTATTAAGAATGGTTATATTTTACTTTTAAGTTTACAATTACCAGGAAAAAAGAGAATGCAAGTCGCTGAATTACTAAATGGTATCAGTTTTTCAGAAGATGCAAAAGTCTATTAAGGTCAGTAAAACGGGGGTTTTTACCTATAATTTATCGACAAATAACCTGCTTTATGAACAAAAAAAACAAGTTATTAACAATTTTTGCTAAATTTAAAGAAAACACTTGCAAGGAACGGATTTCCTATTAAATTTGTGTATTAACAATTTTTTTTTTAACCAACAATTAATAACTAATTATTATGAACAAATCAGAATTAATCGATGCTATCGCTGCTGATGCAGGAATTACAAAAGCTGCGGCAAAATTAGCTTTAGAATCATTTTTAGGAAATGTAGGATCTACTTTGAAAAAAGGTGGAAGAATTTCATTAGTAGGTTTTGGATCATGGTCAGTATCAGCTAGAGCTGCTAGAGACGGTAGAAATCCTCAAACAGGAAAAACTATCAAAATCGCTGCTAAAAATGTAGTGAAATTTAAAGCTGGAGCTGAATTAGAAGGTGCAGTGAACTAAGTAAGAAAGTTCTCTAAACTTATAATATAATTAAAACCCTTCCTCGTGGAGGGTTTTTTTGTGCGGTTTAACGATTTTATTTGGGTTTTTAAAAAAATTATGATTAAATTTAATAAAAATTGTAGCCGTATGATTTCAGAAAAATTAAAAAAAGGACACCTGCTTATTGCCGAGCCTTCAATAATTGGAGATTTATCTTTTAATAGATCGGTAATATTATTAGCAGACCATAACAAAGAAGGATCAATAGGTTTTATCATTAATAAACCATTAAAGTATACTATTAATGATCTGATACCTGAGATTGACGCCTCTTTTAAGATCTATAATGGCGGTCCTGTAGAACAGGACAACCTTTATTTTATTCACAATATTCCAGAATTAATACCAAATAGTGTTGAGATTTCTAATGGAATTTATTGGGGCGGTGATTTTGAATCGACTAAAGACTTAATAAACGACGGATCTATTAGTAAAAATAATATTCGTTTTTTCTTAGGATATACTGGTTGGGACGAAAATCAGCTTGAAAGTGAAATGCAGGGTAACTCCTGGATCATTGCCGATAATAATTACAAAAATAAAATTATTGGAAAATCCACTACTCATTTTTGGAAAGAACAAATTATTGAGCTTGGCGGAGACTACGTTATTTGGTCAAATGCACCTGAAAATCCATATCTGAATTAATTTTCAGAAATGGATTCATTTAGTTTTTGCAATAATAAATGAGCCACGTCATTCTTAAACTCCTTTTTTCGGTACTTCGTTATCGGTTGTATCCCCATGATTACATTTGTCAGAAATAATTCATCCGCTTTTTGAAGATCGAATGGTGAAATTATTTCTTCAACTACTTCTATGTCTGCAACTTTCTTTGCCAGAGCCAAAATTTGTTTGCGCATAATTCCGTTTAAACAGCCTTCAGAAACTGGCGGTGTAATTAGTTTTTTGCCCGTTACCATAAATAAATTTCCCTGCAGTACCTCAACAACATTTTTTGTGTCGTTGAGCAAAATACAGTTTTCCAAACCATTTTCGTGAGCAAAAATACTTCCGGTCACATTAATCATTTTATTCGTTGTTTTAATTGACGATAATAACTGTTTGGTTACGTAGAAATCTTTATACAAATCTACTTCATAAGAAGCGGTATTTAAAGCATAAAGCGTGTTATCAAGTGCCGTTGCATGAATAAGATAAGATACTTCATTTGTTTTTGGCAAATATAATCCGCCATCATTTCTAAAAACCGTAATTCTGGCTCTTGCCGATGCCGAAAGTCCTTTTTCCTGAACAAGCTTTAAAACTTGCTCTTCGAAATATTCCATTGTAAAGTTCATTGGAATTTCCATTCTCACAACACGCATTGAGGCCATTAACCTAAAATAGTGATCTTCAAGAAACAAGATTTTATTATTAATTATTTTCAGCGTTTCAAAAACTCCGTCTCCGTACAAAAACGCACGATTTTGAGTTAATACATTATCGTCCTGCGCTGCTATGTTTCCGTTAAAATTAATCATAAAAAAACCCTGAATTTTGTTCAGGGCAAATATAAGGTATAAAATAGACTTTTACTAAACAGATCCTATAAGATGTTTCAGGTCTGAGATCTGATTCTCCCACAATTGTTTAGCTTCACCTACTTCTTCTTTTTCTGCAAAATCAACTACCATTAATGACACATCTTTAGTTAATTCATCAACTAAAATATGCAATTCAAAAAAGTATTCAGTATCCTTACTGCTTTCATCGACCCATTTAAACTTTACTTTTTCACCGGTTTTTTTAGAAGCTAATCTTGCTTTTTCCTGTGAATCATTCCAAATGAAAGTGAAAAACTCACCTCTTGAATTTACATTGTCAGCAAACCATTCTGATAAACCTGACGGAGTTGATATATATTGATATAATAATTGCGGCGAAGAATTTATTGGAAACTCGATTTCGTAACGTATTTTTTGATCCATGTGCTACTTTTAATTTTTTCGAAATATAAGAATATATGTCCAAAAACAATACATTTTTAAAAATATTTTTTTTTCTTCATTTTATGCTTGTAAGCTCTAATATTATTTTTATATTTGCACCCGCAATGAGGAACACGGTTCACTTGCAATCTTGGCGAGGTAGCTCAGTTGGTTAGAGCGCAGGATTCATAACCCTGAGGTCACGGGTTCAACTCCCGTCCTCGCTACAAAATAAAAAAACACCACTGAAAAGTTGGTGTTTTTTTCATTTATACCAATACAAAATGGAGGAATTTGTTGTCTATATTCTTTATTCTGAAAGATTTAAAAAAAAATATACTGGATTTACATCTAGTTTAATTGAAAGATTCAAATCTCATAATCAGCTTGCAACAAAAGGATATACTTTAAAATTTAGACCTTGGGTAGTAATCCATGTAGAATTTTTCTGTTCCAAATCAGAAGCAATGAAAAGAGAAAAGTATCTAAAAACAGGAATTGGACGAGAATTTATCCAAAATCTTATTCACAACTTATAGCTGGCGGGATTTATATCCGCCGCGGCGGACACGGGTTCAACTCCCGTCCTCGCTACAAAAAACAAACCCCTAATCATCAATTGATTAGGGGTTTTTTCTTGAAAAAAAATCCTAACTTGAGCTATCCCAAGTGAGGATTTCTACAAAAAGACAAAGTTAAAACTCTAATAATATAAATAATAAGGAATAAGACCTCGGTTTAATTACACCATTCTTTCTTTCAATTTATTTCCAGCGATTTGATATATTTCCCATAAAACTTAAAATTATAGGTAAGAGTAAAAAGACTGCCCGGAAAAGTTCCGGAAACTTCTGCTTTCAATCTACCCTTTTTAGCATCACCTTCAAAATCAAGTGGTTTCACTACTGTATTGTATTCCTTTGAGCATTTTTCGATCCATACCATACACGAATATCTTACCGTTCCTTATCACTTTACATTTTTCTCTTTCTTATTTTAAAACGTATTTGCTTTTTACAAAAGGCTAAATTCTTCTTGAATCAATAGTAAAAAGGGGAAAAATCTACTATAATAACCGCACAATATCCATTTTTTGAGGATTGGTGTTATCTGAATTTTGTACCGAGGAATGAAACCTGTCAGATTGAATAATATTCATGACGGCAGGTATTGAATCATTTCATAAAATCAGTACAAATTAAATATTATTAAAAATGACAAAACATCAAAACCGCACATTGGGTGCATTTGAAAAAACGTTCTGGCTATTGGATCAGATTGATTCTAAAGACTTTGCTCTTGCAGCAGAAGTAGAAGGCAGAGAATCGGCAGCAGCATGGAGATTGGCTATTAATGAGGTTCAGAAAAGACATCCCAACCTATCGGCCAGAATTTCAGTGGACGGGTTTACAAGACCTTTTATCGAACATGTTGATTCCTTGATTATTCCACTAAAAGTGATCGAAGCCGATCATGACTTTAAATGGGAACAAGAGGCCGAAAAGGAATTGGCAATACGATTTGACACAGAGAAAGGACCGCTTTTTAGAGTAGTTGTAGTTCAAAAACCTGAAGATACCGTATTAATTCTGGTAGCCAACCATACATTAGCGGATGGATCTTCCCTTATGTATTTATTTAGGGATCTTCTGGATGCCGTTACAGGGCAGACAATAAAAGTACTGGCACCGCAAAAGTCTAACGATGAAACTCTTGGTCTTCCGGATGATAATGCTATAACAGATACTAAAACTTCAGAATATGTATTTAAAAAGCCTTCCACTGTTTCGCCGAAAGTGGAGAGTATCAGATTTTCAAGTGAGAGTACATTGCAAATTTTAGAAAGATCAAGATTAGAGCAAACAACGGTGCATGGTGCACTTTGCGCTGCTGTAGTTATTGCTTCCAGAAAACTTCGTAAAGAGTGGAACGATAAAAAGATCGAATTAATCTCGCCTATCTGCACAAGAAAAGCGCTTCAACTGGATGATAACTGCGGATTGAATATTACGACTCATCCTGTATATTTTGAGAATGAACAGCAACTTTCTTTCTGGGACATAGCAAGATTGGCAAAAACAGGTCTTCAGGGAACCGAAACTGTAGAACATGTACAGAATTATATTGGCTTTTTTCGACAATTGACTTTTAACAGTACCGATACTCAGCAAATGATCGATACATTAAAAGAAGCTTTCAATCATCAAATAATGGTTACCAATCTGGTCAAGGTGAAATATAAAACTGATTTTAGAAAATTAAAACTAAAATCAGTATATGGTCCGATGGTTCGTTCCGGAAAAGGAATGGAGCAGACGATTGGCGCGGTTAGTACCAACGGCCAGCTATGCCTGACCAATACCAGTGATAATCCTATTCCCGGAATACTAGAAGAAATCCAGCGTCTTTTAGTGCAAGCTTCGAACTAGCGCATAGCAGTTAGTATTTAATTTTGAACACCATATGAACATAGAAAACCTATTTCATATGGTGTTGTTTTTTTGACTGACTTCACAATTAGATTTATACTTGTTAGCCTTTATACTTATTAAGGATAAAATTCAGCAACTGTAGATTGGTGTCTTATTATTTCAAAAGTACATTTTCGAACATACTCACTCTGATGTCCGTATATGATTCGTAATTCCGTACTTGCTTATTACTGCTATATATTAGAATTTTGCTTCGCTGATTTTCATAAAGGGAAAAATGTACAATGCACTCTTCCAAATGTCCATTTCTCAGCCTCAGTGTTTTACGCATCTTTGTATTGTCAATAATCAAAATAATAATTAATTAAAAACACAAACAAAATGAAAACACTTATTTCAACATTAACCCTTTTATGTATCTTTACTTTAAGCGAGCCAATATTTGCTCAGTCAAAAAGAACCGCAGCATCTCTTGGAAGATTAGAATTTATTGAAGTTGAACCAAATGTAAAACTTCATGTAACAGACCTTGGAGAGGGACAACCATTAATATTAATACATGGATGGCCATTAAATGATGCAATGTATGAATATCAATATCAATACTTTGTTGAGAAGGGTTTTAGAGTGATCGGAATATCGATGAGGGGATTTGGAAAATCTGACAGACCTTACGGAAAATATGATTTTGATGTTTTCTCCGATGATATAAAAATAGTATTGGATAAACTTAAAATAGACAATGCAGTATTGGGCGGTTTTTCTATGGGTGGTGCAGTTGTATTGCATTATATGGCCAAATATAATGGTGCACATGTGAGCAAACTGGCACTATTTGCCGCTGCCGCACCTTCCTGGAAACAGCGCGATGGATTTCCTTACGGCGCAACTGATGAGGCGGCTGCAGGTTTAATACACACAACAAGAACAAATAGACAGCAGTTAATTGAAGATTTTGGTAAAGCCTTTCCGGCATCAGAAAATGCAATCTCTGCAAATATGTCACAATGGCTGGCAAGTATTGGCTCTGATGCTTCTCCTTATGCAACAACACAGTCTATAATTGCATTAAGAGATCTTGATCTTCGCCCGGCATTATCAAAAATCAATGTACCTGTAGCAATATTTCATGGAACAAAAGATAAATTATGTGATTTTGTATTCGCAGAACAATTACACAAAGGACTTAAAAACTCCTATATTGTGAAATTTGAGAAAAGTGGACATGCCCTATTTATTGAGGAAATGGAAAAATTCAACACAGAACTTGAAAAGTTTGCAAAAAAATAATAAGTCCTGAATTCATTCGATTCGGACATATAAAAATAAGCGTTAAGAGTTAATATTTTAAGTAACAACCGGTCTCCATATAGATCGGCTTTTAATACAGAAGCAGCGAATGAAACAACATGTTTTTGATGTAAGCCTAAAAAAAATAGGCATGCTAAAAGTAGATAATGACAGCCTCAAGACTATTAATTCTGAAGCTTATAAAGAATACATAAAAGTGCTGTACCTTCCGGCAGGCTGCAAGATCAAGGTAGATTTTGGAGTGTACAGTACTTCCTGCTACTCCCTTTTTTTTATAAGTCCCAATCAGGTTCTGACTATCGAAGAAATGGGCGAACAGGCAGGTTTTTTTATCTTTTATAACAGTGATTTCTATTGCATCCAGATTCATGATGAAGAGGTTGCCTGCGACGGATTATTGTTCAATAATATTCACAATATGCCAATGACAACTGTACCCCAGAACGAGTCTGCATTTATTGATTATTTATTTGTTCGAATGGAGGACGAGTTTGTTCTGAAAGATTCCTCTCAGGAAGAAATGATACGAACTTATCTGAAACAAATTTTCATTAAGTCAACAAGATTGTGGAAACTGGAGCATCTTAACGGTCAGATAGCGCAGCAGAATAATGATCTTGAATTTTTCAGACGTTTTACCCAGTTGGTTGAGGCAAACTACAAACAAAAACATAGTGTTGCAGATTATGCCGATATACTGGCTATAGCGCCAAAAACTCTTACGCATAAATTTAAGAAATTAAAACTTCCCCAACCCAATGAAATTATCAAAAACCGAATTATTTTGGAAGCTAAAAGACTTTTGATCCATACTTCTAAAAGTTCGAAGGAGATTGCATATGATCTTGGGTATGAAGATCCAGCTTATTTTAGCCGGCTTTTCTTTATAAAAACCAATGAAACTCCTTTTGGTTTTAAAAATAAATATTTCAGCCACCACGCAGAGTCCGACCAAAGCGTTTAATCTTCGGAAACAGAATTGACTGTAAGTTTCCAATAAAAACAAAAGTGAGATATACTATTTAATATCCATTCAAAATATAATTCAAAACAAACAGATTAAAGAAATAAATAATGATAAGTAAACATTTCATATACACATCTCTATGTTTCTTCTTCGCTGCAATGACTATCAATGCACAGCAAATACAGGACTCGAAGCTTATCTCATTGACAGAACGCACTCAAACTTCACCGGAATTTATTTTCAAAAAATTCCGCGAAGCAGGCATGAATCCTACTGATCATAAATTAACCGATGTTGAAAGGCAAAAAGTAAATAATGCGCTTTCTGTTCTGCCTCCATTACATCAAAAAATTCTAAAAGAGCATCTGCAAAGCATTAGTTTTATGGATAATATGCCCAATACGGCTCTTACATCCCCTATTGAACCATCTGATTCACTAAAAATGTATAATATAACTTTCCGTGCTGAAATTCTTAACCAGACTATTAGCGAATGGACAACCTGGAAAGAAAATACCTATTATGTAAAATCACCAGACGACAGCTACCAAATTGCCATTGATGCCGGTAATCTGGATGCTTTTATATATGTTTTACTTCATGAAGCTACGCATGTTGTCGATGCAGTTTTGGATCTTACGCCTCATTTGAATGAACAAGATGTTTATGTTGGATCAACAGCCTACACACAAAATATCTGGGAAAAATACAATAAGACATCCCCGAATGTTATTAGTCCATTATTAGAAACTACCCTTTTTAAAACTGGAAAGCCTATGCCTGTTTCAAATGCTGCAAATGTTTATAAAGATCTGAGGGAAACCCCTTTTGTTTCGCTTTACAGTACTGCTTCATGGTATGAAGATCTGGCAGAAATGTTAACCATCTATCATTTGACAGAGAAAATGAAACAGCCTTATAAACTAGTGGTTAAGAAAAATGGAATTGAGACCATCACCTACGAACCAAACAAGAATAAGCAGGTAAAAAAAAGGCAAAATCAATTGCAGCTGTTTTATAAAAAGTAGCGCAAAACATGTAAGTTTACGACATAAAATCAAACTTTAATCAAGACTATGGAATATTTAAAAAATTACACCGTTTCAGACGGACATATAGATGTCCAAGGTATTATGGACGGTTTGTATTACCCATTTTACATGGAGGAATGCCGCCATGATTATATTAGAGAAATTTTAGGCTTTGACTTCGTTGAACAGGCCAATAATGGTGTATTTATGGTTTTATCGGAGTATAGTATTAAGTTTATACGCTCGCTTAAAAAAGATGATAATTTTGATGTTACTTGCTCTGTGTATAAAGACGCTAAGGGATTGCCAAGATTACATTTTAAACAATCAATAATAAAAAATGGAAAAATAATGGCCTCTGCAGTATTTACCGGAACTTGTATTCCGGCAACAGGAGGAAGACCTTATTTACCTGAAGAATTGAAAACGAATTTTGCTGATGCGCCAGAGTTAGACGTAAAGTAATTTATATTGAGATAGAGATGGTTCTATTTCTAAACAAAAAATATTGGATATCAGTTCGTTAAAAAAACATAAAACAGAAAAGATTAAATTTCATAACCTGAAGTCACCTTTTCTCGCTACAAAAAACAAACCCTTAAACTTCAATTGTTTAAGGGTTTGTTTTTAAAATATTTCATCAAAAGACAAAAAATCAGCTGAGAAATTTTAAAAATAACAAGCTATTCATCTAAATATTAAATATTTTTGACAACGTTTTTATTATCCTATAAAAAATCTTAACTTGTTAAAATTACCAGGTTAGAAAAAGTCAAAAAGTTAAAGCATTATGGACATCGTCAAATTTAAAATCACATCAAAAACAATTAAAGTAGAAGTACGTAACTCAAATAATTATGTATTTAATTTTAATACTGCTTTAGAGATTGCAAAAGAAGACAAAGATGTTTTATTAAAACTATATAATGCTTTAGATATTCTTTTTAAGAAAGAAACTCCGGCCGAAATAAAAAACTACATTTCACCTAACCAAACCAATATCCTTGACCAGATTTCTGCCGTTGACGGTTTAGAAGAGGAGAAATAATTTTACCGAATATACTTTACACAAAAATATCTGATTGTTATAAAGAATCAGATATCATGCTGCTTCAGTGCTGAAAAACAAATACTCTCGTATTTTTCAGTCTTTTTTATAGCTTGTTAATTCCTTTTATCATTTGCATTAGTAATTCTTTCCTATTTGTAAAAGAAATTTCAAATTTTTCATCTTAAAAAAAATATTTTCAGCCGATTCAACAACTGTTTTAGAATATTCAGCATCAACAACATACTTCAATTTTACTGTCAGAAGTATTACATCTGAAATATTTAGCCTTAAAATAAAGTAAGAATATATTTACAATTTTAGATTATTTTGCTTTAATTTGCGATAAATATTATAGTAATTATCTATAAAAAATGAAGAAGCAATTATTAATTATTGGAGGTGGTTTTGCAGGTTTTTGGAGTGCTTTGAGTGCTATACGTCAAAGTCGTGAATTAAAAAAAGAAAATGAGCTGGAGGTAACTTTAGTAAATAGGGATGAATATTTAACGATTCGTCCGAGATTGTATGAAGTTTCTCTGGAAGGCTTAAGAGTTGAATTGAATAAATATTTCACAAAGCTTGATATTAAACTGATTATTGGTAAAGCAGAAATCATTGATCCTGAACAAAAGTTTGTAACAGTTTCTACAGAAGCCGGATCCAGGATTTTAAATTATGATTATTTGATTTTATCCTCCGGAAGTGTTTTAAAGGCTATAAATATTCCCGGCATCGAAAAAACTTTTAATGTAGACACTTTTAACTGCGCTCAAAAACTGGAAGATCACATAAAGCAATTGGCACATAAAAACTTTGAAAGCGAAGGCGCCAGAACTTTTGTAGTAGCAGGAAGCGGACTTACAGGACTTGAAGTAGTGACCGTAATCAAAGAAAAAGCAAATAAAATAGTAGCTGATCTTGGTAAAAGCGCTATTGAATTTAATGTTGTGCTGATAGAAAAAGGGCAGCAAATAGGAAATTATTATGCACCGGATGCACAAAGTTATGTGGCCGAAACCTTAAAAGCCAAAAACATAGACATTGCAACCGGAGTATATCTGGCGGCTGTAGAGAACAACGGAGCCAAATTAAGCGATGGTCGTTTTATAGCTTCACAAACGGTTATCTCAACTGTTGGTTTAGTGGCAAGTTCACTTTGTAATTTCTTTAAAGGCCAGAAAGACAAACTGGGACGCCTGCACGTAAATGAATATCTAAAACTTGCAGCATACGAAAATGTAATTGCAGCGGGTGATGTTGCCAATATTCCGGTTGATGATGAAGGCAATAGTTCTTTGATGGCTTGTCAGTTTTCGATGTTTTTAGGCAAATGGGCGGGTCATAATGCTGTTAATGATTTATTTTCTCAACCTCTAAAACCTTACAGTTACAAAGATTATGTTACCTGCGTAGATTTAGGTCAGCAAGACGGAATGTTAACCACGGGTTGGGAACGTAAACTGGTTGCCAGCGGTCTTGAAGGAAAAAATATAAAGATGGAAGTGACAACAAAATTAATTTATCCGGCTGATGACGTTGAAACTGCATTGGAAGATTCTTATCCTGAAGTTCCAAATGTTGCTCAAAACGCTGTTTAATTCCATATTTATGAAACTCAAATTATTTGTATGCCAACTTTAGGAAAGAATGTCGAATATGCCATACATTCTCTAGTGTATTTGATCGATAATCCTGCAGGAAGTACGATTACTGTACGCGATTTGGCAAAATTTCAAAATATCTCTGAAACGTATCTTGCCAAGGCTTTTACCAAATTAAAAAAAGCAGGAATTGTACGCTCGAATATAGGTGTCAAAGGCGGTTTTAAGCTCGCGAGATCAGCTGCTGAAATCTCATTTCTAGACATTGTTCTTGCCGTTGAGGGCGAAATTTCTTTTTTTGAATGCAACGAAATCAGAAGCAATTGTGTTTTGCTGGATAAGGAAAACCTCCCGTGGAAAAAAGGCAATTACTGCGCAATACATCTGGCGATGATCGAAACAGAAAATAAAATAAAGGAGTCGCTTCAGGAAAAAACCCTGCAATGGGTTTATGATACAATTCGCAGGCAATACGGACAGGAAATGATCGATAACACACAAAATTGGTTTCAGTTAAATGTTTTTAATTCGAAATGAACATGATAAATAAATAAGAAATCTTAAACACGGTAATTTGTTATTTTTCATTTCTAAACCATAACATTGTCTGAAAACTTGTACTTTTGTTTTAAACACGATAAGTACAATATTTTACATTTCAATTGTAAAAACGTATCGTACAAATAAACAAATGTGTTTTACCAAACCAGAAAAATTTTAAAGAATTTTTAAATATCTTTGAACTATGAGTACAGTAACAAAACCATATCATATAGGGCGAAAAATTAGCCGTATTCGTGAACTGAAAGACATGAAGCAAGAAGCTTTGGCGCAAGCTTTAGGAATGAGCCAACAAACGGTTTCTGCCATTGAAAACAGCGAAACTATTGATGAAGAAAAACTTATCGATGTCGCAAAAGCACTTGGCGTAACTGTAGAAGCAATTAAAAATTTCTCTGAAGAAGGTATGATAAGTTATTTTAATACATTTAACGACAACAGTACCGCTAATGGACTGGTTAATAATACAAATTCAAATAATTGTACTTTCCATCCATTGGATAAACTAATGGAATCAGTAGAAGAAAACAAAAAGCTTTACGAGCGTTTGCTGCAAGCTGAAAAAGATAAAATTGAATATTTAGAAAAATTATTAAATGGAAAATAATTCTTTATTCTTCCAAAACATTATAAAAGCTACGCAAACGTCATTGACTTTGCGTATTTTTTTTGCTTAAATTTTATTTTTTTCAAATTGCCTGAAGAAATATCAATTATCTTTACTGATCTTATTTCATCAATATAATGGAATCATTACAAGCTATTTTCACGGAAACTTTAGGATTAAATGGTAATCTTTTTGAAGAATTTCACAAAGAGTTACGCATCAAAAATCTCAAGAAAAAAGAATTCTTAATTCAGGAAGGTTCTGTTTGCGATTTTATTGCGATCGTTATTTCCGGAACAATGCGATCGTTTGTTCAAAATAATGATGGCGAATTTAATAATGATTTTTATCTTGAAAATAGTTTTGTCAGCGCCTACACGAGCTTTCTAACTCAAATGCCTACGAATTGTAATATTGAAGCTTTAACAGATGTAAAACTGTATTATATTACACATCAACAATTTAATGCTTTGATAGAAAAGGACAATAGCTTTATGAAATTGGCAAAATATATTTCTGATACTTATTTCATCAGAAAATGCAAAAGGGAAACATCTTTCCTGAAAAACTCCGCTGGCCAAAGATTAGAAATGATTCGAATCCTTTACCCCGGAATTGAGCAAAAAGTACCTCAATATCATATCGCTTCCTATCTCGGCATTAAACCTGAATCTTTGAGCCGGATCAAACTCTTAACCTACATCAATAAATAATTTTATTCTTATCCTGAGCTTTGTACTTCAATAATTTAAAACATTTGAAGTATGCCTGCAATCCATTTAAAATTAAGCGGCGAGCAAGATTCGGCTTTAGCCAAAGAATTAGCGCTCACCATTAGCAATCTTACCAAAGAAGTATTAAACAAAAAAACTGAAGTTACGGTCGTAACGGTTTCATTTGTTCCAAAGGATCTTTGGTTTATAAATTCAGAATCCCTCACTGAATTAGATACAAACAGTTTTCATCTGACCATTAAAATTTCTGATTCTACGAATTTAAAGGACGATAAAGCAAAATATATCGACGCTGTTCATCAAGCCTTACTTTCGCGTTTGGGAAAAATGCATCACGTAAGTTATACCGCAATTGAAGAAATGAAAGCTGATGCGTATGGTTATGACGGATTAACGATTGAGTATAAATGGATTAATAATCGTAAAAAATAAAAATGATGTCTAAAAAAATTCTCCTTATAGTTCTATTGATTGTTGTTCAGTATTCAAACGCACAACAAAAAAATGACAATAAAAAAGAAATCAATGCAATTATAAATCAATATAGCGACAGTGTTATCAAAAAGGATTCTATCGCATTTTATGCTTTATTTAATGACGGAATTGTCACCTGGTGCGCCGCTCTTATGGATAAATCTCAAAATAAAGAAATAGAAACAAAAGGCGTTGAAAAAGCAAGAAGTAACTATTTTTCTGGAAGCTACAAAGATTTTATGAGAGGTTTATTTCGATATGAATCGACGGAAGATAAATTTGACAACATTCATATTATCGAAGACGGAACCGTTGCGGCCGTAACGATGGATTATAGTTTTTGGGCGAATAACAAAATGACAAATTGGGGCGGAAAATATTTAACCCTCATCAAAAGAGACGGGAAATGGAAAATTACCAGTGTCATTTATTCCTTAGAACTCACCTCCTATTTTGAGCAGCCTTCACTTGCGAAAAGGCAAAAGATAAAAAATCACAATTATAAATTTTAATTCATTTCTCTATTTCAATGTCGGAATCTTTTCTGTCAAATGTTTCCAATATCGTTTTGGCATATGTTGAATATGAAGTTTCATGTTTTTTCTTGATTCAATATTTACGCTTTTGAAAAAACAACGCCAAAGATTCTGGAAAAACTCTTCCTGTTCATCGCATATTTCAGCTAAGAATTTTGATGAATTAGATTCCGCATTAAATTGCAATTCGATTGTTGAAACATTTTCGAGATCGTAATAAATGCCATATTTACGTTTCGCATCATATATCAGCCAGCGTTGGTCTGCGTAGCGTTTTTTAAAATGGCCTTCGATAACGGGCAAAACATTACAATCCGGCTCTACAATAGCATAATACAATTTGTCTTTTGTGAGTTTAAAACGCACAAATGCTTCCATACGATGCGCTTCTCTTCTCGTTAATCTTGTTGCTTTTCTGAGATCCCAAACAGCACTATTGCTAAAATCTCCTTCAATATTTTTTGTGCTTGCTAATGCATATTTAGCAAATTGAAACATAATTTGCTCTATCTCATCCATATCAGAAAAAAATGCTTTATAAAAATCGGAATATCCTCCTGGAGAAAGACGCTTTTTAAGTCCGCTTAAAACCCGATTCGCTTTTTCCTCATCTGTCTTTACGTAATGATGCGTTGAAAAAAGCAAAGCGGCAGAAGCTTCGTTTTTAGCAAAAACAACATCTTGAAATTTATATTCATAAATTTCAAATACGGCAGTTAGCCAGCCTTCGTAAGTTCCGTCATAAATTAACTGTATCATTTCGATTAAAATAAAGCAAGTTGATTCGAAAAATCATTTTTATATTTACTTCTTTGGATATTTAAAATCTGATCCTTGATTTGAATAGAAGTCAAATCTTTCTGCATTTGAAATGGTGTTGCAAAGGCCAGAAAATATTTGGCGCGCGTATAAGCAATGCCTAATTTCTTTAAATCATCCGGAAATAGTTTTTTGTACTGTCTCGCCGCTACAATCTTTTTGGCACTTAAATAGCCAATTCCCGGAATACGTTTGATAAGTTCTAAATCGGCGGTATTAACATCAACCGGAAATTGATTCAGGTTACGCAGCGCCCAACCCAGTTTTGGGTCGATGTCCAAATCCAGATTAGGCTGATTGAATCCGACAATTTCGTTTACATTAAATCCGTAAAAACGTACCAGCCAATCTGCCTGATACAAACGGTTTTCACGTATGATGGGAACAGGAGTTCCTATTGAAGGAAGTCTGCTGTCATAACTAATAGGCACATATCCGGAATAGTACACACGTTTCATATTCATCTTCTGATAAAAATAATCTGCCATGCCCAGAATTTCAAGATCGCTTTCTTTTGTGGCGCCAATAACCATTTGTGTACTTTGACCTGCGGGAGCAAAAATGGGCGCTTTATAGTTTAGTTTTTTTTCTTCTTTATGACCAACGATCTCATTTTTGAGATATTCCATCGGTTTAATTACATCAATATGATTTTTATCCGGCGCCAGTAATTTTAAACTTTGTTCTGTTGGCATTTCGACATTTACGCTTAAACGGTCCGCATACATTCCGGCTTGTTTCATCAATTCATCACTTGCTCCTGGAATTGCTTTTAAGTGTATGTATCCATTAAAGTTTTCTTCCAAACGCAGTTTCTTGGCAATTCTTACCAAACGTTCCATCGTATAATCCGGATTATCAAAAATGCCCGAACTCAAAAATAATCCTTCAATATAGTTTCTTCGGTAAAAACCAATCGTAAGATCCACAACTTCCTGTACCGTAAAAGCGGCTCTTTTAATATCATTGCTTTTTCGGCTTACGCAATAAGCGCAATCAAAAATGCAATGGTTCGTTAGTAAAATTTTCAATAATGATACACAGCGTCCGTCTTCTGTATACGCATGGCAAATGCCATAACCTTTGGCATCTCCAATTCCTTTGTCTTTATTCTCACGCTTGCTTCCGCTTGACGAACACGAAACATCATATTTTGCAGCATCTGCCAAAATTGCCAGCTTTTCCATCACTCTCTCGTTTACCATTTTGACTTTTTTATTTGGATATGAAAATTTGTTTAGGTCAAAATTAGTGATTGAAATGCAAAGAAAGTTGAAAACCACTGTTCCAAATTGTATCAAATTTCGAAGCTAAAATCAATAATAACAAAGCTTTTCTTAATAAACAAACCCTTGTAAACAAAGGCATTACAAGACAAAAACAGGTATAAATACGTAATGCAGAATTATTGAATCTTTATACATTGCACGAACAGTTAAAGAACAAAAATTAAGCCCCCATAATATTTTTTCAATTCTCTTTTTTGCAAAAATGAGACTAACTGATTATTAGAAAATATTAAAAAAAAAGCAGGAATGAAGAATTTTATAAAAGGACAAGATGTATCGTACACGGCAGTAAGCGGGAGATCTTACAGGGCTATTATAGTGGAAAGAAAGATAGATTTCAAAAAAGGGCTTATCAAGAAACCAGCCATGAAAGAAATGACTTATCATTATTTGATTGAAGTTCAAAAAAATGATCTTAGAGAAAAAATTCTTTGCACAGAAAATCAGCTTAAATATGACTTTCTATAAAATTAATGAAATGATTTTTTCAATATTTGTTTAAATCAGACAAGTTATGAAGATCCATTATAAAATTCAATTTGGCTTATTTGCTATTTGTCTTTTCTTTATTGGCCTGGGAATCTACGAAACTTCAAATGAAGGACTTAAAACAGAAACAGCTCTTTTTTGGCAGGTTTCGCATTTTGTTCCTTTTGTAACAGGAGCTATTATTTTTGGAATTAATCTATACTCAAAACGAGTAGAAAATTTTAAAAATTAAACAGATAAAAAATTGTATTTGAAAGGTATTTTTGGGATAACTGAAAATGCCTTTTTTTTGATTTGGGAAATTTCAATACTGATCCCAATCAAAAAAATACGTTAAAACACTTTTCATGTAACAGTTTTTACGCATAAAAAAATACATTTGTCAAAGTGAAAACAAAGTGATCCTTCATCGCTTATTACCAATCAGAAAACATTGTTGCATGGATACTGAAAAATTTATTTTTTGCCTCGAAGGCGTTCCTGACGTCGATAATGACATCGTAACGCAAGTAGTTAAAAACCTGGAAGAAATTGCCATTGATCAGGGCATTGCAAGTATCTATAAAACCTGCGACACAATTGAAGGTCTGGAAGAAAGTTTGAATACATTACTTTATGACGATCATAATTTTAAGGATTATGAAATTATATATCTTGTAATGCCCGGCGAACCTAACAATATTTGCCTGCACGATTATTATTACAGCCTTGAAGAAATAGCAGAACTTTTTGAGGGAAAAATGAAAGGAAAAGTGATTCATTTTGCCAATAAAAAAATTCTGGACTTAAGCGAAGAAGAAGCACAATACTTTTTGGATGTAACCGGCGCAAGAGCTATATCAGGTTACGGATCGACTTATAATAAAATTGCAAGCAGCAGCACGATTGACAAAGCTTTTTTTAGTTTATATCAGGACAACGACGATCTTATTGAAGTTGTGGAGGAATTGTACCAAAAGCATCATGCGCTTTGTCAATTGCTCGATTTTAGATTGTACTATTTTAAACAATGAAAACAAAACCCGATGAAAAAGTAAAAACATATGGCGCCAAAGGATTTCGTGAGCGGTTTCTTGGTGAAGGTAATCCGATGCATTTACTTTTTAAATCAAATTCTGATCATTTTTTCTGTTTAAAAATGCAGGAAATTATGCGGTTGCAATATCCCGTTCCGCCTTCTAAACACAGCTGTCATACTTTAATTTTTCTTACTTCGGGAATTCATGAAATGAAAGTGGGTTACGAAGAATACCAAACGGTTTCTAACGAAATTATTATGGTTCCGGCGGGTCAGATTTTTTCAATAAATGACGTTAACACCAAACATACCGGCTACATTTGTCAATTTCATCCTGATATTTTAATTGGCAAATATGGCAATCGTGAAATGCTTAATGATTTTGATTTTTTAAAAATATCTGGCCATCCTAAAGTTACTTTAACAAAAAAAGAGATTCAGGCTGTCACTTCTATTTTAAGTCGGTTAGAGCAGGAATACACACAAAATGATGTTGCAAACCTCAATATTGTTCAGGCGTATTTGATTGCCTTGTTCTACGAAATGAATAAGAATCCGGTTAAAACTTCTAAGAGTATTTCTGCCGCTGAGGTGATTACAGGAAAGTTTAAAGAACTTATTCATCAGAATATTAAAACCCACCATGAGGTCAATTATTATGCTTCGCAGCTTAATGTTTCACCCAATCATTTAAACAAATCTGTGAAAACAGTAACCGGAAAATCTGCTGCTAAATGGATTGATAATACCATTTTGCTAGAAGCCAAATATTTACTTTTTCAAACTACACTTTCTGTAAGTGAAATCGCTGTACAGGTTGGTCATGACGATCATTCTTACTTTAGCCGTTTCTTTAAAAAACAAGAAGGAATTACGCCTGTTCAATATCGAAAATTGATTGATAAGTCCTAATTATTGATTATGAAATCCTAACAAAATCACGCTGAATTTATTGAAATTTGCCCAGTAAAAAGAGTAAGTTATGATTTATGTTTTTAAAACAACTGTTGATTCAAAAGCAAAATTAGAATCAGCAACTACAGTACTTCACGAATTATTACCTCATGCATTATGGAATTTTGATCTTGAGGATTGTGATAATATTTTAAGAATTGACAGCGCGACAGAAATATCAGAATCGCTTCTTCAAAATGATATTTTTGATTGTATCGAATTAGAATAAAATCACCTCTTCAATCTTTTCCCCTACCTCAACTTAATTATTATGGAAACTGCCCTGCATCAAAACAAAACCTTTGATACTATCGATTATTCGGATCAAAAATTATCCGACAATGAATTTGTGAACTGCCAATTCATTAATTGTAATTTCTCTAAAAGCGATTTCAGTTCTATTGATTTTTTAGATTGTACTTTTAAAAACTGTAATCTTTCCTTGGCGATTCTTAAAAATACAGGCTTAAAAAACATCAACTTTACAGGCTGCAAATTAATGGGTTTGGATTTTAGCGCCAGTAACAGTTTTTTGTTTTCGATGCATTTTCAGGATTGCATGCTGGACTATTCGACTTTCATTTACAAGAAATTAAAGAAAACAAACTTTATAGATTGCTCTCTCAAAGATGTCGACTTCTCGAATACCGATTTGTCTTTGTCTGTTTTCAAAAACTGTGATTTATCGAATGCCACTTTCGTGGAATGCATTTTGGAAAAAACAGATTTTCGGTCTTCCAGAAATTATGCTTTCGATCCTTCTGAAAATAAAATCAAAAGAACGAGAGTGTCTCATGCTGCGCTTGCAGGTTTGTTAGAGAAATTTGATTTGGATATTGAGTAATTTTGGAAGTTTTCAGTTTTCAGTCTCAGTTTTTAGTCTCATTTTTCAGTCTCAGTTTTCAGTTTTCAGTCTCAGTTTTTAGTTTTTCTTAAACTGAAAGAAGTTTTGTCGAATTTTAAAACTTTGATAAAACTAGAAATACAAAAGGGATGCAGTTTTTTAAACTACATCCCTTTTAAACTAACTCTATAAATATTCTTATTTAATCCATCGCGGATCTCCAACTAAATTGTCTTTTAAAGTTTGATTACCAATTGTAAAATTACCAGCAGCAGCATCTTCAAATTTTGGGTCTAAAGTTGTAAATGTTGTCGATTTATCAACTGTTATCGCTGTTGCGCCCACTGTATATAATAAATTGGCATTAAAATAATTATTACCTCCAAATATTGGCGGAGTAGTAGGCGTTCCTGTTCCGTTTTGGTTCGAATAAATTGCTGTTGTTCCTGCAATTATTGTATTTCTTACAGTAGACGTATTGGCACCAAATCGAAGATATAAAATTCTTTTTGCCGCTACATTATTTGAAACATTGTACAAAGTACATTTGTCAATTAAAACATTAGTTGTTAATCCTGTACCTGTTAATCCCGCATTATCTGCACGAACAAATTCACGTCCTACTGAACAAGTATCAAATGTACTATTTTTTAGTACTATGCTTGCCACATACGTATTTCTAAAATCTATAGTTTCAGCTTGCGAGTTAGTACTTACATTTTTAATTCTGCTATTATCTACAGTAAATGAATTTACTTTTGCTAAGTTCATACTTCCATAAATTAAGGCTCGTAAATAATCATGAACATAACAACCGCTAATTAATATGTCTCCATAAGTTGCTCCTGCCGTATTTATTGTAATAAAACTAATATCTCCAACTCCTGCTCCGTCTAAATCTAAATCAATTAAGGAAAGATTAGTTGTACCAGTATTAAGTGTAAACCTAACATGCAATTTTGGTTTATCGCCAGCACGTAATCCTCTTATAGTAATTGGTTTATTAATTATTATTTCACCTTTAAAAACATTATAATCTCCTCCCATCAGTACTAGTGTTGCACCGCTAGGAGCTGCTGCAACAACCGCATTCAAATCATCAGTTTCTTTAACCAAAATTCCATCTCCTATATCAATTCCAGTTTTAAAACTTCTAATTCCTCTTGTTTTAGTCCCGTTTAATAAGGTTGCTGTATAATCTGTTTCCCCAGTTAATCCTGTTACAACTGCAACTCCTTCTGCTTTTTCTGCTGGTGTAATTGTGTGTGTAATTGCACCCGGAGCAACCGTGATTTGCGTTACCGTACTATTGGGAGTCCATCTTAAAGTAACTTTTGTGGCTTCAACATCAATATCTTCAACAGGAAATAAAATTTGCTCTGTCAATGTTTTTGCGGTAATAACAGACCATTTAGAATCTGCTAGTCCTGCTGCACTTACGCCTTTTACCCTGATTGAATAAACAGTTTCTCCTTCTAACGGAATTGTTACCGGAAGTTCTGTTGGTAATACATTAACTGTTTTGAAAATCGTTTTAAAATCAGGATCATCTGCACTGAATTCGACTACGTAATGATCGACATCATTTTTTACAGTCCAGTTCAATTCTACTGACGTTTGATTCCTAACAAAGGCTTTAAGCTCTATTGGAGAAAATACTCTGCTTGCTCCTATGTCTTCCAATACTGGTTCGTTGTAGCTTTCGCAACCGGCAACTATCAATAAAAACATAGCCAGCAATCCTTTAAATATATATTTTGCTTTCATAATTATATAACTATAATTTATTTGTTATTGTGATTACTTTCCTAAAACCCAGTCATTGGTTAACTGGCCATTACTTGCATCAATAAATGTTTGCCATATTGGCCAAAATTGTCTTTTATCAGGATCAACTCCGGCTTTGTACAACGTTGTTATTTTATTGTCTTCCAGTTTATCCCATGCTTTCGAAGTGTAACCTACCGGAGCTACAGTTTCACCTCGGTTTAAACCATAAATATCCAATGTTATTCCATCATCTTTATATTTATAATACAATGTTGATGGCACATCTGCATATTTACCGGAACGCGCTTTCAGGTCTGTCATTTTAGCTTTAGCTTCGTCTAATTTTACTTTTAACAAATTCCATCTTATAAGAGAAAATTTACGTTCCATTTCTCCTGTAAATTCATATTTATTTTCTTCGACAATAGCATTAAACATCGCATCTTTACCTGTTAATGCATCTACATAAGCATCTACTTTTACAGCCTGATCTGCCGGAGTAAAAGCTCTGCGTCGGATTTCTTTTAAATAACCCGCAGCAGCTCCAGGCCCTTCAATTTCGTTAGCAGCTTCGGCAGCAATTAAAAGTACTTCTGCATATCGCATATAAATTTTATTGACACCATCATCGTTTGGAGCAGAAGCTATACGGCTCATCCATTCAAAACGATATTTACCAAAATACCAGGTTTGTAAATCTGTGAGTTCCTGTTTTGCTTTACCACTTACTGCAGCACCCCATTTATAAGGAACGCAAGTAACATTTCTGCGGGTATCTGCCTGATCATAGTCATAAAAAACAAATGGTAACGGACCGTTAACTCCGCCTTTATTGGTTCCCATCTGCTGAAACTGATCCATTGCATCGTGTCTCACCGCAAAAGTAAACAACACTCTTCCTCTTGTTGCTGCAAAAGGAATTTCCCAAAGAGATTCTCCTCCGGCTGTTAAAACTTCCTGATTGTATTTTCTCCACAATCCTTCAAAAGTTGGTTCTAAATGCGCTGAACCACTATTAATAACTGCACGACATTCATCTAAAGCCAACTTATACATTTTTGCTACTGAAAGTTCCGGGTCTTTACTTCTTCTAACTCCATCAGAATATTGTTGATATCCGCTTGCCATCATAGCCAAACGAGCTCTGAAACTTTTTACAAAAGCTTTATTAACGCGTTCTGTACTATTTGTTGCGGAAGTTTCATTAGGCCAGGCTACCAAATCTGAAGCTTCACCTAAATCTGCGATCAATTGCTTATAAATTTCGTCACGGCTTGTTTTAGGAATGTAAATAGTTGACGTAACAACAGGTTCGAAACGAGCAGGAACATCTCCCCAGTTTCTCACTAAATCAGCATAATAAATAGCTCGTAATGTTAATGCTTCTCCTAACAATTGTGCTAATTCCTTATTAGATGCCACGTTACCATAAGTACGTAAACCTCTAATACACAAGTTTGCACGTTCAATTCCTTCGTACATCATTGCCCATGCATTTTTTGGAGAGTTCATCTCTGTATTATCAGCCTTAGGATCGTAAACTACTAAGTCTGATTTAGCATTATCGCTAGAAGATGCTAAAAGCCATTCTGTATCTGTATTTAAACCCTGATAACTTAAAAGTCTCCCTCTGTAAGATTGTTCTTCTCCAAATGACACTTTTATTCCGTCTACAGCTCCTTGTGCCAATTCAGCATTAGCAAAGATAATCTCGTCTCCTAATGTTGATTGTGCAGGAGTATCAAAGAATTCATCACCAAAATCCTGACATGATGTCAATAATCCTGAGATAATCAATCCTGCTATTATTATTTTATATTTCATTTTGATAAATTTTAAATTAGAAATTAAGGTTTAAACCAAAAACCAACTGTCTGCTGCGAGGATATGCTGAATAATCAACTCCAGGCGTTAGCGGCGTTTTTCTTTTTGTTGACACCTCAGGATCCGGACCAGAATAATTTGTAATTATAAAAACATTAGTTGCTGTAAAATAGAATCTCAATTTACTTACTCCCAGTTTAGATATAAATGATTCTGGTGTTGTATATCCTAATGTTAGAGTATTCAATCTAAAGAAAGAACCGTCTTCAACAGCCCAGTCTGTAAACATAAATTTCTGCATATAAGGAGACCACATTGTTGTATTTGCATTTAGCGCCTCTAATTGAGCAGGATCTGTAACCAGTTGTCCTGAAGAAGGATCTAAATTTGTCCATCTTGTACCGTCTGCCATTTCAGTACTTAAGTTCTTGTATTGTCCGTTTCTGTTTGCTGTAGAAAACTCTGCTTTATTAGCATTGTAAATATCATTTCCAATAGTCCAGTTAAAAGCGGCAGAAAGATCAAAACCATATGCGTTAGCATTGATAACTAAACCTCCAGTACTTTTTGGATTTGCATTACCAATAATAGTTTGATCTGATGTAGTAACTTTATTATCTGTAGAACCATCTGTATTTTTTAATTTCATCATACCCGGCTGTACAGCACTCCCAATTACAGTACTGGCATCAGCAACACCTGTCTTTAAAACATACTTTCCTCCAACATAATCAAAATCTGAAACTTCGTATCTTCCGGCACTTTGGTAACCGTACATTAATCCCATTGGCGAACCAACATTTACTGCATAATCATTTCCAATATCAGTAGATGCCCAGTTGGTATTTACACCAAAATTGTCCATCACACCAAGAGAATTAATTCTGTTTTTGTTAAACCCAACATTCACAGAAAAATTTAAACCAAAATTCTCTCTTTCAAATGCGATGAAATTCACTGTAGCTTCAAAACCTGTATTTTGTGTTTCACCCATATTTCGGTATTGAGTTTTATAACCTGTACCTCCTACCGGAAATTCTATTAACAAATCGTGAGTTACATTTTTATATACATCAAAAGTTCCGTTTAGGCGATTTTTAAAAAATCCAAAATCAAGACCAAGGTTTTGTGTTACTGTAGTTTCCCATTTCAAATTAGGATTTGCCAAAACACTAGATGGCGCCCAATAGCTTTCAAAACCATTAATGTATGAATTGGTATTAGACAAATAACTCTGAACTGTTTGCCCTACCGGAATATTATTATTACCCGCTTCACCATAACTAAGTCTTAATTTTAAAAGATTTAGGAATGAAGAATTTTTCAGGAAACTTTCTTCAGAAATCTTCCAAGCTGCTGCTGCTGCCGGGAAATATCCCCAACGATTGTCATCCAAAAATCTGCTTGAACCATCTGCACGAAAAGAAGCAGTCAATAAATAGCGATCTTTATAATCATAATTTACACGTCCGAAGAATGACAATAATTTATCATCAGGGCTGTAAAAATTATCAACTGAAAATGGTGTTCCCTGAGTTGTCAGCTTTCTTGCATCATCCAGATCAAAGAATCCAGGATAATTTAACATTGTCGTAGTTACATTATTTGAAGTGGTAGTAATCATTTCTTCTCCCAAAAGAGCTGTTAAATGATGGTTTTCTCCTAAAATACTTTTAAAATCATAATTTAATGTATTTGCATTTCTAAAACGTACATCTTTACGATCACTCATAACCATTCCTGGTTTTCCTGCTCCAACTTTGGCAGTACTTGAAAAATAAGTTGATGAACCATAGAAACGATAATCTGTATAATTGTAATTATCTAATCCTAAATCACTTTGAAATTTTAAATTTTGAGCAAGTTTCCAGCCAAAGCTTCCTAACAGATTGTAATTTTTTCTGGATTGCTGACGATCATTATCTGATATAGCCAAAAATGGATTCACTAAATAACTGTTCACACTTTGGTCATCATTATCTGTAGTCAGTCCCGGCATTGGAATTGGTGAATAACCAACACTATGACGCAAACGACTATCAAGAGAAGATACTTCATTTTGTTCATTGGCACCACTACCATTTATTTTTGTATCAGAATAACGCACAGTAAAACCAAGGTCAATTTTATCACTTGCTTTATTTTTTAACGCCAATGACAAGTTATTTCTCTTATAATCTGACCCAACCATAATTGCTTTTTCATCATAATAAGCATAATTAAAGTTATAACTAAGTTTATCAGTACCTCCACGAATTCCTAAGTCTCTACTATTTACTTCGCCACGACGACCATAAATTTGCTTTTGCCAGTCAGTTCCTTTTACTCCGTTATATAAATCGCGATCCTCCCAGTTACCAAAATACTTAGTATAAGAATTTGGATTACTCATAATCGTTTTATCGGTTTGAGAAAGCAAAGCATATTCGTATTGCCATTTTACAAAATCATCAACAGGAAGAACATCTATATCATTAGCAAATGTTTTCATCCCATAAAACATATTATAACTCACGGCCATTTTACCATCTTTACCTGTTTTTGTCGTAATAATTATAACTCCATTTGCACCTCGGGAACCATAAATTGCTGTCGATGAAGCATCTTTTAATACAGTCATTGACTCAACATTAGAAGCTGCAATGTCACTCATACTGTTTACAGGAAAACCGTCAACGATAATTAATGGAGAAGCATCTTGTGTTAATGATCCCCCGCCACGAACTCTAATTTTAATATCTGCATCAGGAGAACCTTCGCTTGACGTAACCTGAACCCCAGCTATTCTGCCGGTTAAAGCTTCTGCAATATTAGAAACAGGAATTTTCTTCAACTCATTTCCTGAAATTGAAGAAACTGCGCCTGTCAGATCAGATTTTTTTACAGATCCGTATCCAACAACAACAATTTCATTTAGTTTATTAGCGTCTTCTTCCAGCATTACATCTACCTTTGTTTTTCCTGAGGTTGCAACATCCTCAGTTCTAAAACCTATGAAAGAGAAACTAAGAACAGCTTTTGCATTTGTTAATTTAATTTTATAGTGCCCATCAAAATCTGTAGAAGTACCGTTTTTTGTGCCTTTTTCTAACACGTTAACGCCGGGAAGTCCCAAACCCGAAGCATCTTTAACAGTACCTTCAAGCGTAACATTCTGCGCACTTATTTGATTACTCGTAAATAAGCCTAATAAGAAAACAAATGCAAATAAGCATTTTGTTCTTTTATTAAATAAATCTTTAAAATTCATGGTGGAGTGTTTAAGTTATTAATTAGTATTTGTTTTAGTGGTTTTTTGTGTTTTTATATTTTTCTATAATTTTTTGGAAGTTTTTTAATCATAACTACAACGATTTCTCTGTTCTTGAAAAAGAATCCATTTTAGGATAAGAAACAATCATGTAATCGATTACACAAACATAGATATTTTTTTTATATAAAAAATTAAAATTCATAAAAATTTCCTAAATAAAATTATATATCAAAAAATAAAGCTATTTTTTATGTGACATATGTAATTTATATCTACAATAAATATTATATATATTTTTATTAATACGACATTTGAGCTGTTTTTAATAAAAAAACAATCGATTACAAGGAGAAAAATTATAAAATTATCAGGTGTAAAAAACACACTTAAAACATTGAATAAAAAAAGAAAATTTAGAAAATTAATAAATGTGACAAACGCCTAGTGCAAGTATTTACTTATTTTTAAGAGAAATCAAAGAATCAACAAATGTTAAAAAATAAAACTAAAATGCATAAAAAAGCCCTTAAACAATTATTATTATTTAAGGGCTTGATTTATATAGTACTTTTTTTAAGCGCTTTGAAGCTGGACTGAAGTTCTGCGTCTTCGTATTAAAAGAACAGTAATAATCATTCCGATAACTGACATGGCTACTCCTATAAGATTGGGAGAAGCATAGCTAAATCCTGCCGTAAGAGGCAATCCGCCTAGAAAAGCTCCTAACGCGTTTCCAATATTGAAACTTCCCTGAAGTGAAGCCGAAGCAATCATTTCAGCATCTTTGGCCGTTCTGATCATCAACATCTGAATTGGTGCAATAACTGAGAAAGAAATAGCCCCAGTCAAAAAGGTAAGAAATAGTGAAGCATATTGATTGAATGAGAAAAAGTAAACCAGAATCAAATCAACAGCCATTACAAATAATAAAGCTAATGTAGTTGGTGCCGGAGAAAATCTATCGGCTAGTTTACCTCCCGCAAAATTACCTACGACCATTCCAAAACCTGCTAAAATCAGGATATAGGAAACATCTTCAGGTGAAAACTTAGAAACATTAATTAATAAAGGAGCGATATAACTAATCCACGCAAATAATCCCCCAAAACCAATTGCTGTGATTCCGATAATTAACCAGGCATCTATTTGCTTGAAAAACTGCAATTGTGTTTTCATGTTTACATTATTATTTTTCTCCAGATTTGGCATCCATAAAGAGATAAACAAAAACGTAAGTAATCCCACAATAGCAATTAATATAAAAGTATAGCGCCAGATAAAATGATGTCCTATATAAGTACCAATTGGCACACCAATTAAATTCGCCAGCGTTAATCCGGAAAACATAATGGCAATTGCCTGAGCTTCTTTGCCTTTATCAGCCAAACGGCTTGCTACTACCGCTCCTACTCCAAAAAAGGCGCCATGCGGTAATCCGGAAAGGAATCTGGATGCGAATAAAAAATTATAAGTGGGTGCAATAATTGAAAGGGCATTAAAAACCGTTAACATCAAAGCTAATATTAAGAGCATTTTCTTTGGAGCAAAATTTCTTCCAAGAATTACCAATAATGGAGCTCCAATGACAACCCCTAAAGCGTAAGACGAAATTAAATATCCTGCAACGGGAATTGAAACTTTCATATCAGAAGCGATATCAGGCAGCAGACCCATCATTACAAATTCGGTTATTCCGATAGTTAAGCCTCCTAATGAGAGTGCAATAAGACTTTTTTTCATTTGTTTTTACAAGAAAGGAATAGACTTTCTATGATGCAAATTTAACACTGTTCTGCTTAAAATAAATTGTACATTTGCGATATAAACTTGTAAATTTAGGTTATGCCAAAGTTAAATCAATTTGAAACGCTTGCTATTGATGAATTTGAAGATGAGAAATTTCACCTTCCGCCGCACACTCATACTTACTATGAAATTATTTATATTAAAAAAGGAAGCGGAATCCATCATTTAAATAACAACCTTCTTCCTTATAAAACGGGCGATCTGTTTGTTATTTCTCCTGAAGACGAGCATTATTTTGACATCAAAAAGAGCACTCGTTTCTTTTATATTAAATTTACGGACAGTTATTTTAATTCAAAACAAAACCTTACCTGCGACGAATTTTTAATTCATACTCCGGAAAGTTTCATGCGTGATAAAACACTAAAAGAAACCGTCCTTAAATTAGACGATCCCTGCAAAACAATATTAAAAAACACAATCGAAAACATTGCTGCTTACAATTGTAAAAGCGATATTTCGAATTCACCAATTGTATTTTACCAGATTCTTTCAATTTTTGGATTAATCAAAGAAACGATGCGCGGTCAAAATCTAGTTGTAAAAGGAAATTCTATTGATAACGAGCAAATCACGTCTTACATCCATCAAAACATCTACAATCCAAAGTTGGTTCAGATTAAAGTAATTGCAAGTCATTTTAATATTGCGGAAACTTATTTTAGTGCTTATTTTAAAAGAACATTCTCAATAAGTTATCGGGACTATATTCATAATTTGAGAACTACTTTAATTGAAAAACGAATTCACAACAATCAATTGCCTATCAAACAAATTGCGTATGAGTTTGGTTTTACTGACGAAAGCCATCTTTCAAATTATTTCAAAAAACGAAAAAATATGAAACCAACTGATTTTAAGAAAACATAAATTGGAAATCTTAAATAAATAGCAGCTGTTAAAAAAAATATCTAAATTTGTATTCGAAAACAAATTGCATTGACAAAAAAATTTCACATAGTATTTCTCTTTATAACGCTTGGCTTCTTTTTGATGTCAACCATGAGTTATGCATGTGCAATGCCGGAAGAAAAAATGACTTGTGAAAAGACAAGCAATTCAAAAGAAAAAACTTCAGATTCCTGTGAAAAGGATTGCTGCAAAAAAAATCAAAATTCTAAGAAAGAACAACATGGTTGTGAGGGAAAATGCAATCATTCCGGCTGTACCACTTCTGGCCTGCAATATAGCCTGATGGCAATTAATGAATTTAATTTCAATACTAATCTATTCAATTTCTCTTTTGAGAAAACAACTCCATACTATAAAAACATCAGCATTTCTGATGGCTTTACCTCTATTTGGCTGCCGCCAAAAATAAAATAATTGTATTTCTGACAGCCATAATTGGGTTTTGCCACAAAGGCACAAAGACTCAAAAGAAAAATTAATTATTTAATTTAGAGAAAATTCAAATTCTCTACTAAAATCATATAAAATGAAAAATTCAATTTCAACTATAGCAGTAATAATCATCTTATTATTCTCTGCAAACACTATTCAGGCAAATTCAATTAAAACAGAAACGACTACAATTGAAGATACTTCAAGCCAATTGCAAACTGTTTATGATGCTTATTTTACAGTAAAAGATGCCTTAATTAAAAGTGATGCCAAATTAACTTCGGCGAAAGCCAAAGATTTACTGACAGCAATTACAGCAGTAAAAATGGAAAAACTTAAAAGTGACGAACATACTGCCTGGATGAAAGTAGTGAAAAAACTAACAGCTGATGCCAAAAGTATCTCAACAACTGCAGATCTTAAAAAACAACGCGAGACTTTTAAGTCGCTTTCAAAAAATACTTACGACCTGATTAAAGTTTCAAAATCAGGCGAAGTTGTCTACAAACAATATTGCCCAATGGCAGATGCAGATTGGTTAAGCAAAGAAAAAGCGGTTAAAAATCCTTATTACGGTTCTTCGATGCTTACTTGCGGAAATGTGGTAGAAACGATCAAATAATGATGACGCTCTACATCAAAAACATGGTGTGTGGTCGATGTAAAATGGTGGTGAAGTCTGAGTTTGAAAAACTTGGACTTCATACTATTTCTGTTGAATTAGGAGAAGTTGAACTGCAGGATTACATTACTAAAGATCAAAAAGAGGTTTTACTTAAAAACCTGCAGGCTTTAGGTTTTGATTTTATTGATGACAAAAAAAGTAAAACAATAGAGAAAATTAAAACTCTGATTGTAGACTTAGTTCATCATAAAAATAACGAACTCAAAATCAATTTGTCTGATTATTTAGTTGAAAACCTCAACCAGGATTATAGTACATTAAGTAATTTGTTCTCAGAAGTTGAAAACACCACCATCGAAAAGTATTTTATCAGTCAGAAAATAGAAAAGGTAAAAGAACTGTTGCTTTACAATGAACTTTCGTTAAGCGAAATTGCTGATATTTTAAACTACAGTAATGTCGCCCATTTGAGCAATCAGTTCAAGAAAATTACCGGTTATACACCTACTTATTTTAAACAGTTGAAAGATAAAAAACGAATTCAGATCGAGAATTTGTAATTTTTATTTTAACCGCAAAGCTTACAAAGATGGTTCGCACAGCCAATGGTTTCAACCATTGGAACACATTAAATTTATTAGGACATGGATCCCAAGGTTAAAACCTTGGGCTATGTTTTTCAGATCGCCCTTCGCGGCTAAAATAATCTTGCAAATCATTCTCAAAATTTTACAAACCGAAGTAAACATTACGTCGGAAATTTGCATTGAATACTTAAAAATAAAACAATGACACATACATATCAACTTACCGGAATGACTTGTTCAAGCTGTGAAGAGAAAGTAAAAAAAGCCCTCTTGCATGTCGACAACATAACAAATGTTGCCGTTTCGAAAGATGAAAATACCGCAACTATCACAATGGACAAACATGTTGCTTTAACAGATTTGCAAAGCGCATTAGACGATAAATATCAAATATCAGCAATTACACATAATGAAACCGTGGAGCAAACCAGATCCTGGTTTGAAACTTATAAACCTATTGTATTGATCTTTTTTTATATCAGTTTAATAACGGTTTTAATTCAGTTCACCAATCATCATTTTGATTATATGCAGGCTATGCAGCATTTTATGGCAGGCTTCTTTTTGGTTTTTTCGTTTTTTAAAATGCTCAATTTAAAAGGTTTTGCAGAAAGTTATATGATGTATGACGTTCTGGCCAGAAAAATTCCGGTTTGGGGTTATGTGTATGCTTTTCTTGAACTTGGTTTAGGAATTTCTTATTTATTGAATTTCAATCCTTTGCTAACAAATGCGGTTACTTTTATCGTCATGAGTATTAGTATCGTTGGAGTTCTACAATCTGTTTTGAATAAAAAGAAAATTCAGTGCGCTTGTTTGGGTGCCGTTTTCAATTTGCCAATGAGCACTGTTACGATTATTGAAGATGGTCTAATGATCGTCATGAGTTTAATTATGCTTCTAACATTAGTCTAAATGAATTATAAAAAAATATTTTTAACGACCATAATGCTTTTGTTTTTTACACAATTTATGCTTTCGCAAAAGGTTGTTCGTTATGATTTACACGTTCGCGACACGATTGTTAATTTTTCCGGAAAAGAAAAACGCGCGCTTACCGTAAACGGACAAATCCCGATGCCAACCTTAACTTTTACCGAAGGTGATATAGCAGAAATTTATGTTCATAACGATTTAAAAAATGAAGATACTGCACTGCATTGGCACGGATTGTTTCTTCCAAATAAAGAAGACGGCGTTCCGTATTTGACGCAAATGCCCATTAAACCGGGAACAATTCACAAATATAGTTTCCCGATTATTCAGAATGGAACGTATTGGTATCATAGCCATTCGGGATTACAGGAACAAATTGGTTTGTATGGACTTTTTATCATCAACAAAAAGAAAGACGATTCGACTTTTAGAAAAGGAATTGATGATTTGCCAACCGTTCCGGTTATTTTAAGTGAATGGACAGATCTAAAACCTGAGAATGTTCAACGAATGCTGCACAATGCAAATGATTGGTTTGCCATAAAAAAAGGAACGACTCAAAGTTATTCCGAAGCCATAAAAAAGGGACAATTTTCTACAAAAGTCACCAACGAATGGAAACGCATGAATGCCATGGATGTGAGTGATGTTTATTATGAGAAGTTTTTAATTAATGGAAAAAACGAAGATCAGCTTTCTCAATTTAAAGCCGGCGATAAAGTAAGGTTACGAATTGCAAACGGAGGCGCTTCAAGTTATTTCTGGCTGACGTATGGCGGAGGAAAAATAACGGTTGTGGCCAGTGATGGAAATGATGTTGAACCCGTTGAGGTAGACCGATTGATTATTGCCGTTTCTGAAACCTATGATATTGTAGTTACGATTCCGGAAGATCATAAATCATTTGCTTTTTTGGCTACAGCCGAAGATCGAACCGGATCTGCTTCTTTGTTTTTAGGGGAAGGAACAAAACAGCCTGTTTCACATCTTCCAAAATTAAAATATTTTGAAGGGATGAAAATGATGAACGACATGATGAAGATGAACGGCGAATTGAACGATATGGGCATGAAAATGTCGCTCAATAAAATGGATATGAATGCTGTAATGTATCCTGAAATTTCCGGTGAAGACGAATCTGTAAAAACAGAAGATCATTCGAACCATACTATGGAAGGAATGGAAATGTCCAGCGATACGACAGAAGTTGCAGAAATTACAACTCTGAATTACGGAATGCTAAAATCTCCCACCAAAACAACACTGCCAAAAGACGCGCCGGTAAAAGAATTACACTTTACATTATCCGGAAACATGAATCGTTATGTCTGGAGTTTGGATAACAAAGTAGTTTCTGAAACGGATAAAATATTGATTAAAAAAGGAGAAAACATCCGTATAGTATTGTATAACGGATCTATGATGCGCCACCCAATGCATTTACACGGACATGACTTTAGAATTATCAATGAACACGGCGATTATTCACCGCTAAAAAACGTCATAGATATTATGCCAATGGAAACGGACACGATCGAATTTCAGGCAAATGCAGATGGCGACTGGTTTTTTCATTGTCATATTTTATATCACATGATGGCTGGAATGGGACGTATTTTTAGTTATGAAAATTCAGCTCCAAATCCGTTGATTCATCATCCTGAAATGGCGTACAAAATGCTAAAAATGGATGACCGAATGTTTCATTTTATGGGCGAAAATGATTTTGCCACCAATGGAAATGACGGAGAAGCCATGTACAGCAACACACGCTGGAGCATTGGAACGGAATGGAGATTGGGTTACAACGATAAACACGGTTATGAAACTGAAACGCATGTTGGCCGTTACATCGGAAAAAATCAATGGCTAATGCCTTTTATAGGGTTTGACTGGCGATACCGAAAAATGGGAATGGACGAACAGGAACAAAATCTTTTTGGCCAAAGTAATACCAAAGACAATCGTTCTGTTTTTAGTGCGGGTGTTGAATATACTTTACCAATGCTGGTAAAAGCACAGCTCGAAGTTTATACCGATGGAAATGTGAGAGTTCAGTTTGAACGAAAAGATATTCCGCTTGCGAAACGCTTGCGAATGAATTTAATGTGGAATACTGATAAGGAATATATGGCTGGTTTGAAATATATTGTTGCGAGAAATTTTGGAATTACAACTCATTATGACAGCGATATGGGAATTGGTTTTGGAGTGAATTTGAATTATTAATTTTTTTATATTAGCCACAGATTAAAAGATTAACTCAGATTTCCTTAATCTTTTAAATTCTTTAATCTGTGGCTAAAAAAACTAACAACTATGACATTAGAAGATTTCAAAAAGAATTTTAACAATCAAATTACAAACGAACTTGCTTTATTTTTTGAAATAAACGAAGAACTCGGATTCGAAAATTATTCTCAGGGTTTTGGATTATATGAAGATGACAAATCCGGAATTTCAAGCTGGTCTGAAGATGAAGATTTTCTTGATAAATTAATGCCTTTTGCACAGGCAAACGGTTCGGGTTCGATGTACGTTTTATGGAATAACGATTCAAATAAATCTTTGAACGAATTGCCGGTTATTGTTTTTGGCGATGAAGGCGGTTATCATATCGTAGCAAAAAACATCTTCGAATTTATGCAATTGCTGACTTTTGATACTGAGATTTCTGTAGATCACGAAGAAGCGTATTTCTATAAAGATGAAGAGGATTATGAAGAAAGTGAAAATTTGCCGGAATATAAGGTATGGCTTAAAGAAAACTTCAACCTGGATCCGGTAGAAGAAACAGAATCAATTCTGGCAAATGCACAAGAAGCATACAAAGCTGAATTTGATAAATGGGTTTCTCAATATTACTCAGAAGACTAACAAACAACTTTAAAACATTATAAAAATGAAAAAATTATTTACCGTTTTAGCAATCGCTTTATTTACAATTGGCTTACAGGCACAAGACACTAAACCAACCGTAAAGAAAGAAAAAGCAAAAAAAGAATGCTGTAAAAAATCAGCAAAAGATAAAAAAGCATGTTGCGCTAAGAAGTAACTGCAACTTGTAATCAAAAAGGCCTCGAAATATTCGAGGCCTTTTTTTATGTTTCTTTTTTGCCACGAATTTCACCAATTAGCACGAATTTTTTTCCAATTTGCAATTAGTGAAAATTCGTGAAATTCGTGGCAAAAAAATTATTTCACTCTTATACTCCATTCAAAATCCATTTCAGAAACCTGAACTCCTTTTTCATCGGTTCCTATGGATTTCATCCAGAAGGTTTGCCCTTCCCCTGTTTCGATTGTTCTCTGGATTGCATCGGCAATTAAATGTCCGTCGTTGCAAACAAATGTTATTCTTCCTGTTGCTTTTTTGGTAAAGTTACCTTTATTATTGGCCACAAGCATTGAGATCTTTCTTCCGCTTTTTTGAATCTGCGCTATTACCAAAGCTCCGGTTGTTAATTCTGCCGCCATTGCCTGTACTGCAAAATACATCGAGTTAAACGGATTTTGATTAATCCAACGGTGTTTTACGCTTACGATACAAGTTTTATCATCGATAGCTTTTACGCGTACACCACAAATATATGCCGACGGTAATTTGAATAACACAAATTTATTAAGCTTAGAAACTGAAATTGCCATGTGATTTATTTTTTTATGTAAAAATACAAAAAAACTATGCACGCACAATATATCGCCAATACTTTCCTGTTTACTCAATAAAATCAAGGTTTCACACTAATTTTCAACATTATTTTATCAAGAATAAAATTTTAACTTTGTTAAAACTATGTTAATATTTGGTACTATGTAAAACAAGATACTGTCTTTTAACCATATATTTGTATAAGAAATTACTATATGCTTTTAATCATGGAAACAACAACACCACTCATCATGGAAACAACATCAGAAAAGAACACTGCAACGTTCACACATTTAAGTACATTAAGCCAGTACATCATTCCGTTTGGAAATTATATTTTTCCAATTTTAATATGGACGAGTTACAAAGACAAATCAGAATTTGTAAATCACCACGGAAAACAGACTTTGAACTTTCAATTGAGTTTATTGCTTTATACTTTGATCTTAGCTTTAATTGCTATTCCGATTTTTATCATTGTATTTTTTCAAAACCTTCCAATGGAAGCTGTTTTTAACGATGAAGATTTCGTGATTAGAAATTTCAATTTTCAGGGCAATATTGGTTTATTAACAATTGGTGCAACAGCGGTAGTACTTTTTGGATTGCTAAAAGTTGTTGAATTCTTTTTAGTGATTTATGCTTCAATAAAAACTTCAAACGGAGAATATTTTAAATATCCGTTAACGATTCCTTTTATAAAGTAAGGCTTCTCCCGAAGTTTCGGGATCGCTCGACCTGACAATAGAATCTGAGAAGTTTATAAAGATTAAAAGTTATTATGAATACGGGACTAGCCCTGATAGAAGTGGAAATCCTTTTGTGCCGGGGTTCGGCACAAAAGATTGAAACGGATAGCAGGAAAGAGCTCCAAAAAATCAATCATCAATCAATCATCATCAATCAAAAAACGAATTGTTCAATCTAAAAAAAACAAAATGAAATTATGAACATTGAAAACACAAAAGCACAGATGCGCAAAGGTGTTCTTGAATTTTGCATCTTATCTGTTTTAAAAGAAAAAGACGCATACACATCAGAGATATTAGACACTTTAAAAAACGCAAAATTACTAGTAGTTGAAGGAACGGTTTACCCTCTTTTGACCAGGCTCAAAAACGACGGTTTACTGAATTATCGCTGGGAAGAATCGACTTCAGGACCACCACGAAAATATTATGGATTAACCGAAATAGGACAAACTTTTTTAAACGAACTTAGCGGCACCTGGACAGAATTGTCTGACGCTGTAAAACTAATCACCAATCAAAATCAATAGTCATGAACAAAACAGTAAATATTAACTTAGGAGGCATGTTTTTTCACATCGATGAAGATGCATACTTAAAATTAACGCGCTATTTTGACGCCATAAAACGATCATTAAACAACTCATCTGGTCAGGATGAAATTATTAAAGATATCGAAATGCGTGTTTCTGAATTACTAACAGAAAAACAAAAAAGCGAGAAACATGTTGTGGGATTGAAGGATGTTGATGAGGTGATTGTGGTTATGGGACAACCGGAAGATTACATTATTGAAGATGACGAAAAAACAAATCAGTCTTTTAATGATTACAACAATAGAAAAACTAAAAAATTATATCGCGATAAAGAAAAAGGTATGATTGGTGGTGTTGCAACGGGTCTTGGACATTATTTTGGAATTGACGCCGTTTGGATCAAAATCATATTCTTAATATTTGTTTTTGCAGGTTTTGGAACAGGAATTTTAGCTTATTTCGTTCTTTGGGTTGTAACTCCGGAAGCGGTTACAACCTCTGAAAAACTGGAAATGACGGGCGAACCGGTTACAATTTCGAACATCGAAAAAAAGGTACGTGAAGAAATTGAATCTTTATCAGATAGATTTAAAGGTGCAGATTATGACAAAATGGGAAACCAGGTAAAGTCGGGAGCTGAGAGAATAAGTAGTTCATTTGGAGATTTTATCATCACGGTTTTTAAAATATTCGCTAAGTTTTTAGGAGTAGTTTTAATCATGTCAGGAATTAGTGTTTTAATCATGTTATTGATTGGTGTTTTCACTTTGGGCACAAATGTTTTTGTTGATTTCCCTTGGCAGAATTTTGTTGATGCAGGAAACTTTACAGAATATCCTATTTGGTCATTTGGCTTATTGATGTTCTTCGCAGTTGGAATTCCGTTTTTCTTTTTGACACTTTTAGGTTTCAAATTATTATCTCCGGAATTAAAATCAATTGGAAATATCACGAAATATACTTTGTTGGCCATCTGGATTATTGCGATTGCCATTACAATTAGCATCGGAATTAAACAAGCTACAGAGATTTCATACGACAACAAAACAATTGAGAAAAGAGAAATAGGCATTAGTCCAAATGATACACTTTATGTAAAGTTCAGATACAATGATTATTATGCAAAAGATCTGGATCACCACAGAGAATTTGAATTTGTACAGGATTCGGCAAACAATCAATTGATTTATTCTAATGATGTTCGTTTACATGTTTTGCGCACTGATGAATCAAATGCTTATTTACAAATTGAAAAAAGCGCCAGAGGAAATTCATTTACAAACGCTAAAAAAAGAGCAGAAAAAATTAATTATAAGATTAAAATTGACGGAAATCGTTTAATTTTGGATAATTATTTTCTTACGGATGTAAAAAATAAATTTAGAGGTCAGGAAGTGGATATTTATTTATACCTACCAGAAGGACAACTATTTAAACCAGATACATCTGTACAGGATTATGATGATTCTGATGATGATTTTTTCAACCTGCACTTTAGTGGCAATTACAATTATAAGGTAGAAGGTTCTAAAATCAAATGTTTCGATTGTCCGGCAGATGAAAACGATCACGATGATGTAGACTATGACAGTGAAGACAATACAATTGACAATGATACTGTTAAAGAAGTTTCGATTAAAATAAATGGAAAAGAAGTTTTAAACGGAAAAAAAACCAAAGGAAAGCTAACCACTGATAAAAACGGAGTTATAATCAAAATTAACTAAAGCCATGATAAAAATAATCATTCATATTACAAAATTCCTTATTGCGACGATCACCGCATTATTATTTGCTTCTTGTAATCTAAACATGAATACTATTGAAGGCAGCGGAAATGTTACTAAAGAAAAAAGAATCGTTCAGGGAGATTTTAAAAACATATCAGTAAGCAATGCTATTGATGTTGTAATCGAACAATCTGAAACAACAGAAATTGTTGTGGAAGCTGATGATAATTTGCAGAAAGAAATTACAACTAAAGTAGAAAACGGAACGCTTGTAATTAAATGTAAATTCAGTTCTTTCCGTAATGTTACCATGAAAAAAGTGACGGTAAAAATGCCTGCTCTAGAGAAAATAGAAGCTTCGAGCGCATCCTCTGTACAAACTGCAAATGTTTTTCAGGGAGAAAATATAGACCTTGAATCATCAAGTGCTGCAACAATGAACGTGAACATTGAATCTGATAATATCTCAGCTACATCAAGCAGCGGAAGTTCTATCAATGTTCAGGGAAAAGCACTAAAAGTTCAAACAAGAGCTTCGAGCGGTGCAAGTGTTGATGCTGTAAAATTATTAGCAAACGAAGTTGATGCTAATGTTTCAAGCGGAGGAAGTATTAGTGTACATCCAATCGTGAGCCTGAAAGCAGATGCCAGCAGCGGAGGTCATATCGAATATGATACAACTCCTAAAACAATTGAAAAACAATCCAGTTCAGGAGGAAGTATTAGTCAGGGATAATATTATCTGTTAAATATAAAAGAAATCATTCATCAAAAGTGGATGATTTTTTTATATTTGTCGAAATCAAATCTAAAATTAATGAAAAAAAGTACCGCCTTACTCCTATTATTATTAGTTACGACATTAACTTTTGCCCAAAAGAAAGAGAAACTAAAAGGATCTAAAATCGTAACCACTTCTATAAAAGAAGTAGGAGAATTTGATGGAATCGAAGCCGATGACAATCTGGAAGTTTATCTGGAACGTGGAGAAAAAAACGAAATTAAAATTGAAGCCGATGACAATTTACACGAAATCATCGGGATGGATTTAAGAGATAAAATGCTTCGTTTGTACACAACAAAAGAAAGCACAATTTTTAAAAAGCTAATTGTACGTGTTACTTACACAAGTTCGCTTAAAAAAGTAATTGCAAAAAATGAATCGGCGATTTATGCTATTCAGGAACTTCAGTTAGACGACATTACTTTTAACAGCTACGATTATTCAAAGTTATTTTTGAATGCCAATGCTAAAAAATTCACTTTGATTGCTGATGACAAAACTAAAACAGAATTGAATTTAAAGTCTGATGACGGAAGTTTGCAATTGAGTAAAAATGCTTCGATTAAAACATTGGTACAAGCCATAAAATTCAAATGCGATTTGTACCAAAAAGCAAACGCTACTATTGAAGGAATTGCCGAAAAAGGAACCATTCGTTTGGATAACAATTCTACTTTTACAGGAACTAAATTCACTTTAAAAGAAGCAAACGTTACTACCGAAGGATATTCAACAGGAATTATTCTTGCCGAAACTGCTATTTCGATAGCTGCAGGAGACAAATCTGAACTTACTTTATTTGGAAATCCAAAGATCGAACTTACCCGTTTTTCTGAAGAAGCTAAATTGATTAAGAAGATAAAATAGTTTTCAGTCACGGTTTTCAGTCTTGCTGAGATAAATAAAAAAAAGTCCCAATCGAAATGATTGGGACTTTTTTTATAAAATATTGTTGTAGTTGTCCAGACTGAAAACTGAGACTGGAAACTGAAAACCGTTTACTCTTTCGAAGCTAAATATCTCTCAGCATCAAGCGCTGCCATACAACCAGTTCCTGCAGCAGTAATTGCCTGACGGTATACGTGATCTGCAGCATCTCCGGCTACAAAAACACCGTCAACATTAGTTCTTGATGTTCCAGGAGTGTTGATGATATAACCCGTTTCGTCAAGAGAAATATAATCTGCAAAGATATCTGTATTTGGTTTGTGACCAATTGCTACGAAAAATCCTGTTGCAGGAATTTCAATAACATCACCTGTAGTTTTATTTAATGCTTTAATAGCGTGAACTACATTATTATCTCCTAAAACTTCAACTGTATCGTGGTTCATTAAAATCTCGATGTTCTCTGTTTTACGAACACGTTCTTCCATAATTTTCGAAGCTCTGAATTTTTCGCTTCTTACCAGCATCGTTACTTTTTTACAAAGTTTAGATAAGTAATGCGCTTCTTCACAAGCAGAATCTCCTGCTCCAACAATTACAACTTCCTGATTACGGTAGAAAAATCCGTCGCAAACAGCACAGGCAGAAACTCCTCCACCCATGTTTAAATAATGTTGTTCTGATGGTAATCCTAAATATTTAGCCGAAGCTCCTGTAGAAATAATAACTGTTTCACAGTGCAGTTCGATAGCATCATTAATCCAAACTTTATGAATATCTCCTGAAAAATCTACTTTTGTAGCCCAGCCATCACGAATATCAGCTCCAAAGCGTTTTGCTTGGTCTTGCAGCTGAACCATCATTTCAGGACCTGTAACTCCATCAACATAACCAGGAAAATTCTCCACCTCATTTGTTGTAGTCAATTGACCACCAGGCTGCATTCCTTGATATAAAACTGGATTCATATTTGCTCTGGCAGCATAAATTGCAGCAGTATAACCTGCAGGACCAGAACCAATGATTAGGCATTTAATTTTTTCGATAGTATCTGACATAATATGATTTCATTAATAATTGATGGTGCAAAAGTAAGTTTTTATTGTTGGAAAAAAGAACTCCGCTAATCAGTTTTTGTTATTCTAAAATAAGCAATAATGAATAAGGTAAACTTTTATATTCGCACTTTTTCTTTTGTGAAATAAAATTCATAATAATCAGTCAGCTACATGATAATAATCAGTTTGTAAAATTAAGTTTTATCCTACATTAGTTTAATAAAACTTAATATAAAAACTAATGAAAAAAGTCATTTTATTCTTTGCAGGACTGGCATTAACAGCCTGCAAAAAAGAATCAACGGAACACGATTTCTCAACAGTTCCCGCAGCTGCAAAATCTGAATTATTAACTAAAGCGTCAAATTATTTCAAGCCTGTTTCAACATTACCTGTAGAAAACATCAGGCAGGAAAAAATCGATCTTGGAAAAAAGTTATTCTACGACAAAGCATTATCAAAAAACGGAACGATCAGTTGTAATTCCTGCCATAATCTTGCTACTTATGGTGTTGATAATAAATCTTTGTCCGTAGGCGATACAAAAGAACTGGGCGTACGAAACTCACCTACTGTCATTTATTCTTCGCTACATTCGATGCAGTTTTGGGATGGTCGTGCCAAAGATGTAGAAGAACAAGCAAAAGGACCATTGCTGAATCCTGTTGAACACGGAATTCCTAATGCCCGATTTTTAGAAACCAAATTAAGAGCAATTCCGGAATATCAAACGATGTTCAAAAAGGTATTTCCAAAAGAAAAAGAACCTATTACTTTTGACAATCTTGCTAATGCAATAGGTGCTTTTGAACGCAAGCTGATTCCTAAAAGTAAATTTGATGATTTTTTAGATGGAAATGAATCTGCATTAAATGATGAGGAAAAAAAAGGATTGAATTCATTCATAGATAACGGCTGTATTTCCTGTCACGGAGGTGTTGCACTTGGAGGTCAGATGTTTCAGAAATTTGGTATTTACGGAGATTACGCTAAAGTTACCCGCAGTAAGAAAATTGACAAAGGTCTTTTTGATCTCACTAAAAAAGAAGCAGATCAATATATGTTTAAAGTTCCAGGTTTAAGAAATGTAGCTAAAACAGCTCCGTATTTTCATGACGGTTCAGTTTCGTCATTGAATGAAGCGGTAAAAATGATGGGAAAATTACAGTTGAATAAGGATATTTCTGATGAAGATGCCAACAATATGGTGGCATTTCTAAAAACATTAACTGCAGATGTTGATACAAAATATAAGGAATAATTTTTTTAATCTAATATTTTAGAATCAATCCTTATCATTGAAATTAAAGCAAATACTATAAAAACAAAAAAGCCGAACATTTCTGTTCGGCTTTTGTCGGGGTGGCAGGATTCGAACCTGCGGCCTTCCCGATTACAATCGGGACGCGATAACTGTTTCTTATTAGATTTTGTATGAAGAAAAATTGAAGTATAAAGCAAAAAAAGTCTTTTCAAGAAAATGAAAACTTCTGTCGGGGTGGCAGGATTCGAACCTGCGGCCTTCCCGATTGCAATCGGGACGCGACAACTGTTTCTTATTAGTTTTGTAGAAAGAAAAATTTAATTATAAAGCAAAAAAAAAAGTCTTTTCAAGAAAATGAAAAGACTTTTGTCGGGGTGGCAGGATTCGAACCTGCGGCCTCCTGCTCCCAAAGCAGGCGCGATAACCGGGCTACGCTACACCCCGTAAGCGGATGCAAATATAGTAATAAATTCTGTTTTCAAAAGGAAAATGAAAAAATAAATAAAACTTATTTTAAATTGATTTCCTCTAAATATTTCCTGATAGATATTTTTTCATCTAAAACTATATATATCAATCACATATTCTTAAAAGCAACAAAAATTGTGCTTTTAAACTTTCTGCAAATAAAAATTATGTCTTTTTATGCAATTAATATGACTTTCTAAATCCATAAGAATTTTTGCAATTGATTCTCTTTGCAAAAAATTTTAGCGATGAAAAAACTACTTATATATATTGTTTTCACATTTTCTCTTACTGCTGTGGCACAAGAAAATTGCGATTCAATAGCAGAAAAAACAGTAATTGAGAATCTTAAACCTTACAAAGAAAACGCTCATGCCTCCTATTATCATGATAAATTTGACGGAAGAAAAACAGCAAGCGGTAAAAAATTTGACAATAGTAAATTGACTGCTGCCCACAAAAAGCTTCCTTTTGGTACAAAACTAAAAATCACAAACGAAAAAAATAATAAATCAGTTATTGTAGAAGTTACGGATAGAGGCCCATTTATTAATGGAAGAGAAATTGATCTCACAAAAAGGGCTTTTATGGATATTGCCTCCAATAAAAGAAGCGGCGGTATTATCGTGAAAATCGAGATCATCGAAAATTAAAGGTATTTTCTATTTACAGGAAAATGTCTAGCCAATATTTAGAAAGAAAAAATTAATTAAATTTCTAAGTCAGAAAAAACAGAATTCAGTTCTCTTTTGAGATTAAATAACAGAATTTTCGGAGTTATTTTTTGTTTATTCCAAAAATTAAAATCTGACAAACACGCACCAAACAACGGCAAATCAAAGTTTATCAAATGTTAACAAAATAGATTTTCAAAAACCATAAATAATTGTATTTTTACGGTTCAAAATTCAGAAAATAAATGGGCAAAATCATTGCGATTGCTAATCAAAAAGGAGGCGTTGGAAAGACTACTACATCTGTAAATCTTGCAGCCTCATTAGGTGTTTTAGAAAAGAAAGTATTATTGATAGACGCTGATCCTCAGGCTAATGCGACGTCAGGTTTAGGAATTGACGTAGAATCTGTTGAAATTGGAACGTATCAAATACTTGAACACAGCCACACCCCAAAAGAAACTGTTGTTAAATGTTCAGCTCCAAATGTTGATGTGATCCCTGCTCATATTGACCTTGTTGCCATCGAAATCGAATTGGTTGATAAAGAAAACAGAGAGTACATGCTTAAAAAAGCATTGGAAAGTGTTAAAGATGAATATGATTATATCATTATCGACTGCGCACCTTCATTAGGTTTATTAACCCTGAATGCATTAACGGCTGCTGATTCTGTAGTTATTCCAATTCAGTGCGAATATTTTGCACTTGAAGGATTAGGAAAATTATTGAACACTATAAAAAGTATTCAAAAAATACACAACCCGGATCTTGACATCGAAGGATTGTTGTTAACAATGTACGATTCAAGATTACGTTTATCAAATCAGGTTGTAGAAGAGGTTCAAAAACACTTTAACGATATGGTTTTTGATACCGTTATTCAACGAAATGTAAAATTGAGCGAGGCTCCAAGTTTTGGAGAAAGCATCATTAATTATGATGCAACAAGCAAAGGAGCAGTTAATTACATTAATCTGGCTCAGGAAATTATAAAGAAAAACAGTAAATAGTTTTTATGACAAAAGCAATTAAAAAACAAGCCTTAGGAAGAGGATTATCAGCATTATTAAAAGATCCGGAAAACGACATTACATCAGTAGAAGACAAAAATGCTGACAAAGTTGTTGGAAACATCATAGAGCTTGAAATAAGTGCTATCGAAATAAATCCGTTTCAGCCTAGAAGCAATTTTAATGAAGAATCATTGCGTGAACTAGCCACTTCTATTAAAGAACTTGGTGTGATTCAGCCTATTACTGTTCGAAAATTAGACTTCAATAAATACCAGTTAATTTCGGGAGAGCGTCGTTTGCGTGCTTCCACATTAGTTGGCTTAACTCATGTTCCTGCATACATTCGTATTGCAAATGACAATGAGTCGCTTGTCATGGCTTTGGTTGAAAACATTCAGCGTCATGACTTAGACCCAATTGAGATTGCACTTTCTTACCAGCGTTTAATTGATGAAATTCAGTTAACTCAGGAACAAATGAGCGAAAGAGTGGGTAAAAAACGTTCTACAATTGCCAATTATTTACGTCTTTTAAAACTGGATCCGATTATTCAAACGGGTATTCGTGATGGTTTTATCAGTATGGGTCACGGTAGAGCCATTATCAATATTGAAGATCTTGATATTCAAACTGATATTTATCAAAAAATAGTAAGTCAAAATTTATCTGTTCGTGAAACAGAAACTTTGGTAAAAAATTATCACGAAAGTTTACAGCCAAAAGCAGAAGGAAAACCAAAAGCGGATTCTTCATTTGTGGTTAAGGAAACTCAAAAAAATACTTTCAATGATTATTTTGGTGCGAAAGTTGATGTAAAAGTCGCTGGAAACGGAAAAGGAAAAATCACAATTCCATTTAATTCTGAAGCCGACTTTAACCGAATTATAAAATTAATAAACGGATAGTGAATAAGATTGTCCCCATAAGTCTATTGTTCTTTCTCTTAGGAACCGTCTCTCTTTTTGCCCAGGCAAAAGAAGAAACGGTTTTAGTCGCTAAAGACACTACTAAGTTAGAAGAAATAGACCCGCTAACACCAGCAAAAGCTGCTTTTTATTCGGCAATTTTACCGGGATTAGGTCAGGCATACAATAAAAAATACTGGAAGATTCCGTTAGTTTACGGAGCCATCGGAACCAGTATGTATTTTTATATTGACAACAATAGAAAATACAAAGATTATCGTAATGCTTATAAACGAAGACTTGAAGGCTATAACGACGATAATTATCAATTCTTAGATGAAAGCAGACTTATTGCCGGTCAAAAATTCTATCAGCGAAACAGAGATTTATCAGCCTTATTTGTAGTAGGTTTTTATGTTTTAAACATTATCGATGCCAATGTTGATGCGGCTTTGATTCAGTTTAACGTAAACGAAAGATTATCAATGAAACCTGAAATTTATCCCAACGATGTAACATTTAAACCAAATGTTGGACTAACTTTTAATTACAAATTTTAAATAGCTTTTGTGCCGTTTAAAAATCTAAAATATATACAAAAATGAAAATTGCTCTTTTAGGATACGGAAAAATGGGTAAAGTAATCGAAAGAATTGCTTTAGAAAGAGGTCATGAAATTGTACTAAAAAAAGATGAATCTAATACTTTTGACGGACTTTCTACAGCTGATGTCGCAATCGATTTTAGCGTTCCTACTGCCGCTGTCAGCAATATATCAAACTGTTTTCATGCAAATGTTCCTGTAGTTTCAGGTACAACAGGCTGGTTAGAGCATTTTGACGAAATGGTGGCACTTTGTAATGAGAAGCAAGGTGGTTTTATCTCAAGTTCAAATTTTAGTTTAGGAGTTAATATTTTCTTCGAATTAAATGAATATCTGGCTAAAATCATGTCTCAATTTGATTCGTATAAAGTTACGATGGAAGAAATTCATCACACACAGAAATTAGATGCTCCAAGCGGAACTGCAATTTCTTTGGCAAAAGGCGTTATTGAAAACAGTAAATATGCCAACTGGACTTTGGACGAACCAAAAAACAACGAAATTCATATTGAAGCAAAAAGAATTGGTGATGTTCCGGGAACTCATACCGTGACCTATGATTCAATTGTAGACAGCATCGAATTAAAACATACTGCACACAATCGTGAAGGTTTTGCTCTTGGAGCCGTAATTGCTGCCGAATGGTTAGCAGGCAAAAAGGGAATCTACAGCATGAAAGATGTTTTAAACCTAAAATAAATCAATTTAAAGTCTAAGGTTAGCAATTAAAAACCCGAAACTTGAAACATAAAATATAAAATTATGACTCTATATCTTTGGTTCGTATTTTTCTTAGCGGTACAAGTAATTCATTTTCTTGGAACATGGAAATTGTATCAGGCTGCCGGCAGAAAAAGCTGGGAAGCAGCAATTCCTGTTTACAATTCGATCGTTTTAATGAAAATTATTGGCCGACCAACCTGGTGGACAATATTGCTTTTCATCCCGATTATTAACCTGATTATGTTTCCTGTGGTTTGGGTAGAAACTTTAAGAACATTTGGTAAAAAAACGACTTTAGATACTATTTTGGGAATTTTTACTTTTGGATTTTACATCTATTACGTAAATTATACTCAGAAGTTAGAATATAATGCCAACAGAAAATTAACTCCGGAAAACAAAACTGCAGATACAATCAGTTCATTACTTTTTGCAATTATCGTAGCAACATTGGTACATACTTATGTGGTTCAGCCGTATACAATTCCAACTTCTTCATTAGAAAAATCTTTATTAATTGGAGACTTTTTATTTGTTAGTAAAGTAAATTACGGACCAAGAGTTCCGATGACAACTGTTGCAATGCCAATGGTTCACGATACAATTCCTTTCTTAAAAAGAAAATCTTATTTAAGCTGGCCACAATTACCATATTTCAGATTGCCTGCTTTTGAAAAAATAAAACGAACTGATATTGTTGTTTTTAACTGGCCTGTAGATACGGTTCACTATTTTTATGAGCCAAAAGGAAGACCGGGCGTTATTAAACCTATCGACAAAAAATCGAATTACGTAAAAAGATGCGTTGGTATTCCTGGTGATAGTCTATCTATTAAAGACGGATTTGTTTTCATTAACGGCAAAAAATTAGTTTTACCGGAGAGAGCAAAACCACAATATTCTTATTCTGTAGCTTTAGACGGAAAAACGCCTATCGATTTCGAAACTTTAATGAGAGAAATGGATATTACGGATGGTGCAGGTTTTAAAAACGAAAAAAGAGACACTTTATATTTCAGAGCTTTAACAGAAGCAAGTGCTGAACGCTTGAAAAACACTCCCGGAATTACTGCTGTAACCAGAGAAATTGACAGAGGAAATGACAATGCAATTTTCCCTCATATCAACAAATGGAGTCAGGATAATTTTGGACCAATTTATATTCCTGAGGCAGGAAAAACAGTGGCGCTAACAAATGAGTCATTGCCATTTTACAAAGAAATCATCACCAAATACGAAGGAAATACGCTTGAATTAGATGGTTCTCATTTTATAATTAATGGAAAACAAACTAATAGTTATACCTTCAAACAAAACTATTACTGGATGATGGGAGACAACCGTCATAACTCTGAAGACAGCCGTTATTGGGGTTACGTTCCAGAAGATCATATTGTTGGGAAACCAGTTTTTATCTGGTTAAGCTGGGATACAAATGGCAAAGGAATCAACAAAATTCGCTGGAGCAGAGTTTTCACGACTGTTGATGGTGAAGGACAACCACAATCTTACTTTAAATATTTCCTTATTCTTCTTGCCGTTTATTTTGTTGGAGAATATTTCTGGAGAAAAAGAAAAGAGAATAAAGCATAAAATAAAATAGTTATTTTTGTTTCAGGTTTCAAGTTTCAGGTTATTTACGAACCTGAAACTTGAAACCTGAAACTTTTAAAACAAAATCATAATGAACTCGTTATTACTTCCTACCTATTTTCCGTCGATTAGCCACTTTGCAGTTATGGCTCAATCTGAAAGTATTACTTTTGAAATGGAAGATAATTTTCAGAAGCAAACCAATAGAAACCGTACTTATATTTATAGTCCAAACGGAATTCAGTTATTGAACATTCCCGTTAAGCATTCTAAAGAAGCACATCAAAAAACGAAAGATGTATTGATCGAAAATGAATTTGACTGGCAAAAACAGCACTTTAAATCTCTGGAAGCTGCTTATAGAAGTTCTCCTTTTTTCGAATTTTTTGAAGATGATATCCGTCCAATATTCGAAAAAGAGCACGTCTATTTAATGGATTTAAATCTGGAAGTTCTTGATATTGTGACCAAATGTTTGCGCATGAAACTGGAATTTAGCAAGACCGCGGAATATTTTCATGAAGCACAAAATGTATCTGATTTCAGATATCTGGCAAATGGCAAAAAAGACCCTAATTCATTCGAAAAATATCCTCAGGTATTTGATGACAAACATGGCTTTATAAACAATTTAAGCGTACTGGATTTGCTTTTTAACGAAGGTAAATTTGCAATGGATTATCTGAAGAATCAAAAATTGGAAATTAAATAAGATTTTTTATTTCCAATTCGAGTTGGAGTTTTAAAATTTGGAATTCTTTTTAAATTTATTCCATCGAAAGTCTCGTCATAATCGGATAATGATCTGAATTTTCAAAATCTGAAAAACTTTCGAATTGCTTTACTTTCATCTTACTGTCAGAGAAAATATAATCAATTCTGGCAGGATAATATTTGAATTTATAAGTAGCTCCAAAACCTTCTCCTGCCTCTTCAAAAGTATCTTTTAGTTTCCCTTTAATACTTCGGTAAACATAAGAAAACGGACTATTATTCATGTCTCCACAAATAATAATAGGACTTTTGCACTGCTTGATATTTTCTTTAAAAATCTCGGCTTGTTCTTGTTGCTGGCGAAATCCTTTGCTGATTCTGCCATAAATCTGCTGTGATTTTCTTTGGTTGACATTATCAATATCATTTGAAATTTTATCAACGTCAGGCGAAATCTTAATTGATTGCAAGTGCATATTATAAACACGAATAACATCTGTACCACGCTTTATATCGGCATAAATTACATTATTATCGGATTTCGGAAAAATAATATTGCCTTCGTTTATAATAGGAAATTTAGAGAAAATTGCCTGTCCGGTTTTTATCTGATTTCCTTCTATAAAAATATAACGATGCGGATATACTTTTAAGTCCAAATGTGCTGAATTTGAGTATTCCTGAATACAAAGAATGTCTGGATCTTTTTCATCGATAAACGTCTTTATATTAGACGGAATGTCATCACGATCCAGCCATTTGAAAACATTAAACAAACGAACGTTATAACTCATTACGGAGAAATCTTTTTCGTCTTCAACATATTCTTTGGGAGAGAATTTATAAAATTTACTAATGAATGTAATTCCGGTCAACAAAACCAGGCCAGACAAAATAAGACGCTTTTTAAACTGAATTGCCCAATACACAAAGAACAAACCATTCAGAACAAAAAAAGCCGGCATGAAAAGCGTTAGCACCGCTAAAAGAGGAAAACTTTTGGGCGCAAGAAAAGGCAGAATATAGATACTAAACGTTACTACAGTTAGTACTATATTCAAAAAGAACATTATTTTATTAAACCACGAAAGGTTTTGCATGTTTTCTTTATTGGAAGGATTATTTTCCTGCTTTAAACAAAAATTCTTTTTCTTCTTTGGTCAAACAATCATAGCCAGACTGGCTGATTTTATCCAAAATTTCATCAATTTGCTGTTGCGTTTTATCTTTCGTAACAATTTTTGATGTTGGTTTCTGTGTAGGTTTATTATAATTTTTATGAACTTTTTTGAAGGGGGTCGATGGTGATTTTCTGAATAGATTCGTAAAAAAATCTAATATTCTGGAAACCACTATACTCAAATCAGTTCCATTTTGAAGCAATTTAATAAAAATAAATCCAAAAACAGCGCCGGCAAGATGCGAAATATGTCCGCCCATATTACCAAGGCGAAACTGCATTAAATCTAAAATCAGAATTACCGCTGTAAGATGCCATAGTTTTACATTACCAATCAAAAACAAACGAATATTCATTAAAGGCTGATACGTTGTTGTAGCAACCAAAATGGCCATAATTGCAGCCGAAGCTCCTACAATTGAAGCCGAATAATGTAAAAAATAATAACTCAAAGCAAACACAACTCCGGCAAAAATGGCGCTTAGAATATATAATCCTAAATATTGTTTTTGAGTAAAATAAGTTAAGAATAATGTGCTTGAAAAATTCAATACCATCATATTAAATAACAAATGCCAGAATCCGTCGTGAAAAAAAGCATACGTCAAAAATGTCCATGGTCTATACAAAAATACATCCGGATTTGATGATAAAGCCAACCAGTCAGGAAAAGCAAATTGTCCAACTGAAAACTGGAAAAAGAATATCAACGAAACAATGAAACACGCAACATTCCAATAGATAACGCGTAACGCTATGCCTCCTAATTTGTATTGTAATTTTAAATCATCAAGAATATTCATAAAGACTTTTTTTGGTCCCGAAGCCTCGGGATAATTGACTATCTAAAGTTAGAAATTAATTCCAACGATTTTTGTTAAACTGATTTTTTTTCCAATACCACATCATAAAATAACCAACAATTGCTCCACCAATATGGGCAAAATGAGCAACTCCTGTACCGCCGCTTCCAAACAAAGAATCTCCTTTAAAACCTAAAAACAAATCTACAGCCAAGATTCCAGGAACAAAATATTTTGCTTTTATCGGAACTGGAATAAACATTAAAGCTAATTCAGCATTCGGAAACATAAAAGCAAATGCTACTAACAACCCATAAATAGCACCAGAAGCACCTACCATTGGAACTTGATTAATTACCGAAGCATCAAATAAAGCTTTAAAACCTTCCTGAGTAAGATTTGTTTTACCTGCGTTTTCTAATATTGGTTTAATTCCATCCAAAAATAAATCTGATCTAAAATTCATTCCATCACTAAAATTTACATTTAATATTTGATGTAAAGTTGTATCAGATAGACCTAGATATTTTACTGGTTCCAAAGCTGCCTGAAATTGTAAATAATTAACTCCTATTTGTAATAATGCAGCTCCTAATCCGCATGAAATATAAAAGAATATAAATTTCTTTCCACCCCAAAAATGCTCCAATGCAGAACCAAACGAAACCATCGCAAACATATTAAAAGCAATATGTAAGATACTTCCATGCATAAACATATGCGTCAAAGGCTGCCAAAATTGAAAAAAATCACTTTCCGGAAAAAAAAGTGCAAAATATTGCTCAGATGCTGGCACTAGCCATGAGCCAATAAAAAATATAATATTAATTATCAATAATTGTTTTACTACGGGAGTCATGTTCATCATAAGGCAAACTTTTTATCTATGTCTTCCACACGCATAGTGATGAAAGTTGGTTTTTGAAAAGGTGAAATATTGGGATCTTTACAGGCAAACAATCCGTTTACCAAATTATCCTGTTCTTTTTCGGTTAAATAAGATCCGGTTTTAACCGCTAAACTTTTTGCCATCGATTTGGCAATTGTATCGTTCTGACTATAACTGTTTGCCGGAATTCCGTCTTGTAAATCGCTTAATAATTGTTCTATGACCATCGAAACTTCACTTTCGGTAATATTGACCGGAATTCCGGAAATTACGATATGATCTGTTTCTGCTTGTTCAAAAACAAAACCTGTTGTTTCCAGTGAAGGTTTTAATTCTTCAATTAATGTCATTTCATCCGAAGAATAAAACAAATTTAAAGGAAATAACAATTGCTGACTTGAAGCTTGATTTACGGTCATATTCAGCAAAAACTGTTCGTACAAAATACGTTGGTGCGCACGTTGCTGATCGACAATTACCATTCCTGATTTTATAGGCGAAACGATATATTTTTTATGTATTTGATAGGTTTTTTGAGGTGCTTGCTCTACTTCATCATCATTAAATAATGACGACGTTACTTCTTCATTTTCAAATGTAAAAGGCGAGCTTTCAATACTTTCTATACTTTCCGTATCCAATCCCACATACAAACTTTCCCAGCTTGCAGTTGGCTCCACTCTTTTAGAAGAATATCCAGAATAGGAATTAGATCCTGAACTGTAACCTGAAGAACCCGATCCCGAACCTGAACTTGCTTTAGAATAATGCTGATTGGTTTTATCATCGGTAAACGGATTAAAATTTCCATCGACCTGAATGGTTGGCGTTTCTGCTTCTAAATCCTTATAATGATATGGCGTATCTAAATTCGCATCGCGATCAAAATCTAAAACCGGCGCTACATTAAACTGACCTAAACTATGTTTGATCGAAGCTCTTAAAATAGCGTATAAAGCCTGCTCATCATCAAACTTAATTTCTGTTTTGGTTGGATGAATATTGATATCAATTGTGTTTGGCGGAACTTGCAAATACAAGAAATAACTCGGTTGCGAACCATCTTTCAAAAGTCCGTCGTAAGCTGCCATAACTGCATGATGCAAATAACCGCTTTTAATGAAACGATCGTTTACAAAAAAGAACTGTTCTCCCCTGTTTTTCTTGGCAAATTCAGGTTTACAAACAAATCCCTGAACATTTATGATTTCGGTATCTTCATTTACGGGAACCAGTTTTTCATTGGTTTTACCTGACATAATCCCCACAATTCGCTGGCGATAACCTGCAGCGGGTAAGTTGTACATTTCACTTCCATTGTGATAAAAAGTAAAATGGATATTAGGGTGCGCCAAAGCTACACGCTGAAACTCATCCATAACATGGCGAAATTCAACCGTATCTGACTTTAAAAAATTACGACGTGCGGGAATATTAAAAAATAAATTTTTAACTGCAAAAGAAGTTCCTTTTGGTAAAACCGCAACTTCCTGTGAGACAAATTTACTTCCTTCGATAACAATATGGGTTCCTAGTTCGTCCTGATCTTGTTTTGTTTTCATTTCCATATGCGCAATTGCGGCAATAGAAGCCAAAGCTTCTCCACGAAAACCTTTGGTACACAATGAAAACAAATCTTCGGCCTGACGGATTTTTGAGGTTGCATGACGCTCAAAACACAAACGTGCATCGGTAACACTCATTCCTTTACCATTATCAATAACCTGAACCAAAGATTTACCGGCATCTTTAATAATTAATTTAATGTCGGTTGCACCTGCATCAACAGCATTTTCGAGCAATTCTTTGACTACCGAAGCGGGTCTTTGAACCACTTCTCCAGCGGCAATTTGATTAGCAACGTGATCAGGAAGTAATTGAATAATACTCGACATTAAGAAATTTGGGTTTAAGGTTATGCGTTGATTTTAGTTTGTTGTGTTGTAAAAATCTCAGATTGATACTATTAATTTAGATCTGGTTTTTAAATCCAAGGTCTACAAATTTAATGAATTTCTATTGGGTTTTAGAACTTCATCAGTCATAAAAAAAACAAAAAACCTATACTATTTTTACACAGTACAGGTTTTAATATTTTTAAAACAATTGTGTTTTATTCTTTCTCTATTTTTCTTGGAGTTTCCTCTATTTGAATCGCGCCAGAAGCTAACAATGGCTGATTAAAAGGATGCGACATGGAAGCTTGCTGACGGATATAGGCCATTTTTATTGCTGCAATTGCAGCTTCGGTTCCTTTATTGCCGTGAATTCCTCCACTTCTGTCAATAGATTGCTGGATATTATTATCTGTTAATACACAAAAAATAACCGGAATATCAGTTTGAACATTCAGGTCTTTAATTCCTTGCGTAACTCCTTCACAAACAAAATCGAAATGTTTTGTCTGTCCCTGGATTACACATCCAATAACAATTACCGCATCAACATTCTGTGTTTGCAGCATTTTTTTTGCGCCGTAAATCAGCTCAAAACTTCCCGGAACATTCCAGCGAATAATTTGTTGTGCAGGAACTTCACAATCAATTAAGGCATCAAAAGCGCCATTATAAAGTCCTTCTGTTATAGTTTCATTCCACTCAGAAACAACAATCCCAAATCGAAAGTCTTTCGCATTTGGGATTGTGTTTTTATCGTATTCTGATAGATTTTTATTTTCAGTAGCCATCTGTAATATTTTAGATTTTTGTTCCGAAGTCTCGGGATAGATTTAATTTCTTAAATACAAATCTACAATCTTAAATCTAAAGTCTAAAATTTTTATTGTGCTAATCCAATCAAAGCATCAACAGAAGCAGCCTCAGGAGTTGCATCGTAGTTCTCTTTAATATCTGTTAAATATTTTAAAGCATCTTCTTTCTGACCTAAAGCAATAGCTGTTTTTCCTGCTTTTAATAAGAAACGAGGTGTTGTAAAATCGTTTTTATTAGACTCAGCCGCTTTTACATAATAGTCAAGAGCTTCTTTTTGTTGATTTTTTTGAGAATAAGCATCTCCAATTGCACCTTTTGCCAAAGCACTTAAGATTAAATCTTCAGATTTAAAATCTCCTAAATATTTAATTGCTTCGTCAAATTTACCAGTATTTAAATAAGCCATACCAGCATAATAGTTCGCTAAGTTACCAGCATCTGTTCCAGAATATTCGTCAGCAATTTTAATGAAACCGAATTTACCTTCAGAACCATTTAAAGCCAATTTGTATAATGAATCGCTTGCTACACCGTCAGTTGCTTTTTGAAAGTTTTGTTGAGCAACAAACATTTCGTTTGCAGCTTCGTCTTGTTTAGGAGCTTCGATAAATTTTTGGTAAGCCAAATATCCAATAGTAGCAACTGCAATACCAGCAACTAAACCAATAATGATTTTTTGATTTTTAGCAACCCAATCCTCAGTTCTTGAAGCAGTTTCATCTAATTTTGAAAAAACACCAGCAGTTGTGCTGTCTTTTTCGTCAATGATTACCTGTGTTTCTTCATTTACTTCTTTAACTTCCTTTTCTTTTGGTGCTTTATATCCTCTTTTATTGTAAGTAGCCATTTAAAATTAATTTAGTGAACGGCAAAAATAAAATTTTTATTGAAACTGAAGTAAAAAAAATCAATTTTATATCTATTTTAGAAGAAATATTATTAACAATCATAATTTCTTTAGCTTTTACGGTAAAATAATTCAACTTGAAGTGCCCGAAAAGCCTTTTATATCAATAATTTTCGATAATTTGCACCCTCAAATTTTGCTGTTCAATACGTGATTTTTCTGAGCCAATTCTGATATTTAGCCACAGATTTCTCAGATTTTCACTGATTAAATAGGTTTTCATCCAAATTGAATAAAAAAATCATTTAAAATCTTTTAATCTGTGGCAAAAAACAAAAATCAAATTGATAAATACATCAAATTTATCTTTAGAGTTCCTTAAAAAATGCATTTAAACAAAATTTCTTTATTCAATTATAAAAATTTCTCCGAAGCCGGTTTTGAGTTCGACAACAAGATTAATTGTTTTGTTGGCAAAAACGGAATCGGAAAAACAAACGTGCTTGATGCTATTTATCATTTGGCCTACGGAAAAAGTTATTTTAATCCGCTGGCCGTACAAAACATCAAACACGGTGAAGAGTTTTTTGTTATTGATGCCGAATTAGAAAAAAACGGCAGAACAGAACAAATCGTGTGCAGTTTAAAAAAGGGACAAAAGAAAATCCTGAAAAGAAACGGAAAAGCTTACGATAAATTCTCCGATCATATTGGCTTTATTCCCCTGGTAATTATTTCTCCGGCTGATCGTGATTTAATCGTAGAAGGAAGTGAAACACGCCGTAAATTTATGGACAGCGTGATTTCACAATTAGATTCGACTTATTTACATCAACTTATTCAATATCAAAAAATAATTGCCCAGCGAAATGCTTTGTTGAAGTATTTTGCGCTCAATCATGTTTTTGACAACGATACCTTATCTATATATAATGAGCAATTGGATGGTTTTGGAAAATCTATTTTTGAAAAGAGAAAAGAGTTTATCGAACAATTTATACCTATATTTAATACCCATCATCAGGCCATAACCGGATCTGAAGAAACGGTGCAATTAGTTTATGAAAGTCATTTATTCGAAAAAGACTTACTGACTATTTTGCGGGAAAATATTAATAAGGACCGTGCTTTGCAATATACAAGTAACGGAATTCATAAAGATGATTTATCGTTTGAAATTGATTCGCACCCCATAAAGAAATTTGGATCTCAAGGTCAGCAAAAATCTTTTTTGATTGCTTTAAAACTGGCTCAATTCGAATTCCTGAAAAAACAAAGCGGCGTAAAACCATTATTACTTTTTGATGATATTTTTGATAAACTCGATGAAACGCGCGTTTCCAAAATTATCGAAATGGTCAACAGTGAAACTTTCGGACAGCTTTTTATTTCTGACACGCATCCGGAGCGCACCGAAGCTATTGTAAAATCAACACATCAGAGTTATAAAATATTTAATTTATAGATTTTTGTTTGCCACGAATTTCACTAATTAGCACTAATTAAAGCTTTGACAAAGTTTAAAACTTTGTCAAAGCTTAACGATAAGGATTTAAAAATTAGCGTAAATTCGTAAAATTGGTGGCGAAAAAAAATATTAATTTAGCCAGGATATTACTTAAAAATTAACTGCAATAAATACCAAATATGTTAACGAAAGAATCATTGCAATTTTTAGACGATTTAAAGAAAAACAATAATAGAGATTGGTTTCAGGATAATAAAAAACGATACGAGATTTTCAAAAAAGATTATCATCAATTGGTGAGCGATTTTCTGGATGTTATGAAACCGCTTGATCCTTCGTTAGAATTACTGGAAGTGAAAAATTGTACGTTTAGAATTAATCGTGATATTCGATTTTCTAAAGACAAATCACCTTATAAAGCACATTTAGGAGTCTGGATGTCGCCTGGCGCAAAAGGCGCTAACCGTGCGGGATATTATGTCCATATCGAAAAAGGAGCAAGTTTTATTGCGGGCGGATTTTATTCGCCGGAAGCAGAAGATTTGAAAAAAGTACGTAAAGAAATTGCTTTTTTTTATGAAGATCTGAAAGGAATTTTAGCAGATAAAGACTTCAAGAAGGAATTTGGAAATTTGGATATAAACGAAAATAATTCTCTTAAAAGCATGCCGCGTGGTTATGAAAAAGACCATCCTGCAATTGAATTTTTAAAATTAAAAAGCTTTACGGCAACTCAAAAATATGATTTTAGCGAAGTGACCAAAAAAGATTTCGTTTCTAAAATGAGTCAAAAACTAATCGCTTTAAAACCTTTGATCAATTTTATCAATCGCGCTTTAGAAACGGATGAATTTTAGGAACTATAAAAAGTTGCCACGAATTTCACAAATTTGCACTAATTGTAGATTTAAGAAGCTGAGAAAAAATTTGTGCTAATTTGTGAAATTCGTGGCAAAAAACTAATTCAATGAAAAGAAAAATACTTTTTCTGGGAGAATCTTATCGTGCCGATGCTATAACCTGGATGAAAGGTTTAAAGGAATTTGGCGATTTTGAAATTATCACCTGGGAACTTCAAACACCAAACAATTCAAAACTGAACCGTTTTAAACGTATTGCAGAATACTTCTTCTCTCCTATTTCGATTCGGAAAATCATTCGACAAGAAAAACCAGATATGGTAATTGCAGAAAGAACAACAAGTTATGGTTTTCTTGCTGCATTATCCGGATCCAAAACTATTGCCATTGCACAACAAGGTCGAACTGATTTATGGCCGGAAGGTTCTGTTTTATTGCCTTTAAAAAAATTCATTCAGAAATATGCCTTCAAAAAAGCGCATTTAATTCATGCCTGGGGACCGGTTATGACGATTTCGATGAAAGAAATTGGTGTTGATATGAATAAGGTTTTGGTTATCCCGAAAGGAATTGATTTGACGCTTTTTTCTCCTTCAATCAATAATTCGAATAAAATTGAATCTATTGTTACGCGTTCGTTGCAGCCAGAATATCGTCATGATTCTATTTTGAAAGCTTTTGCGATTTTAAACCAAAAAGGAATTGATTTTTCGTTAACAATTGTTGGTGACGGAACACGCTTGCAATTTTTAAAAGATTTAGCCAAAGAATTGCAAATCGAAGACAAAGTGATTTTTACAGGAAGAATTCCGAATACAGAACTTCCTAAATTATTGCAGCAGTCGAACATATATATAAGTATGCCCATTACCGAAGGTGTTTCAGCTTCTTTATTTGAAGCAATGGCCTGCAATTGTTATCCTGTCGTTTCTGATATCGCGGGAAATCAAAGCTGGATCAAACATCGCCAAAACGGACAATTAATCGAAATTGATAATATTGAAATGCTGGCAGAAGAATTGATTTGGTCTTTTGAAAATGCTGAATCCCGAAATAATGCCATTTTAGAAAACAGAAAATTTGTGGAAGAAAATGCGAATTATGACATTAATATGAAGATCATTTCGGATAAATATCATGAGTTGTTGAACATGAGCTAACTTATTCGAAAACGAAAAATAAATAAATTATTTTAACAAGATATTACATTGTTTATTTAGATTTGCCACCATCTAAAAACTAGAAATGGAAGATTTAATAAATGAATCCTACGAATTTGAGCAAGTCGACAGCAATCCATTGCATACTAAATATGATTTTGTGAGTATTGGCGAAAAAGAAATTCCCAAAAGGATTGCCATGATAAAATATCCACAACCCGGTTTGGAACGATTTTATAATTTAGGATTTGGCAATATTTTTATTGATGAAAACGGATTAGAATCCATTTCTGACATGTCCAGAGAAAACAATAAAAATGACAAAAACAAAGTCTTAAAAACAGTTTTTACCTGCGCTTTAGATTTTTTATCAAATTCTCCAAATTCAATTTTAACCATTTTCGGAAATACCACTGCAAAACACAGAATGTATAAAATGGACTTAAATAATAATTTAGCTTCAATCGAAAGTTGTTTCATTATAAAAGGCGGCATTATTAATGATTTGAAAATTACCGAAAACAGTGAAAACGGAAAGCTTCCCGATTCGATTATTAATATTGATAAAATTGATTATCAGATCTATAACCCGGCAAAAAGTAAATCCTATAATTTTATAACTTTTGAAATTAAAGCTGATTTCAAATAATTTAGCTACCTTTGTAGTATTAAAATGTATTGTTATGAAAAATACAATTAAAAATATTTTAGAAAAATCAGGGAAAAAGACTACTGTATCCTATAAAGACAAGGAAAGCAGAACATCTTTCGATGAAACTTTTGGAAAACAGAAAATAGAAATAGCATCTAAGTTAATTGGCAACAATTCTGTTTCTCTTTCTCAAAAATTAGCTACAAAATAAACTAAATAGAATTTTTAAATATAGAGCCTTCAAATCTGAAGGCTTTTTTATTTCCAAAAAACTGATGCCATTTTGAAACAAATCTGATATTTCGTCAAAACCCAACTTCAAATAAATTTTAATCCTTACTTTTGAATTCAGAATTATTTCGAAGTTTCGAGACTAAAAAAAGCCTTTTATTTATGGAAATCCAATCCAATTTTTCTTTAAAAAACTACAATACTTTTGGCATTGAGGCCAAAGCAAAACAATTCGTTGCCGTACATTCCGTTGCTGAATTAAAAACTATTTTAGAAGAAAACAAAAACGAGAAAAAATTTATTCTTGGCGGCGGAAGCAACATGCTTTTAACCCAAGACATTGACGCTTTGGTGATTCATATTGATTTAAAAGGCAAAAAAATCATTAAAGAAGATGATGATTTTGTTTGGGTCGAAAGTCAGGCGGGCGAAACATGGCATGATTTTGTACTTTATACCATCGAAAATAATTTTGGCGGTTTAGAAAACATGTCCCTAATTCCGGGGAATGTTGGTACAACTCCGGTTCAGAATATTGGCGCTTACGGAACGGAGATAAAAGACACTTTTGTTTCGTGCGAAGCAATGAATATTGAAACTCAGGAAATGAAAACTTTCACAAATACCGAATGTAATTTTGGTTACCGCGAAAGTATTTTCAAAAATGAAGTAAAAGACCAATATATCATTACATCTGTAATTTATAAATTGACGAAACGCAATCATAAAATCAATACTTCGTACGGAGATATTACGGCTGAACTAGCCAAAAACAACGTTGCAGCTCCCACTTTAAAAGATGTGAGCAACGCTGTAATTGCCATCAGAAAAAGCAAATTACCAGATCCGAAAGAATTAGGCAACAGCGGAAGTTTCTTTAAAAACCCAATTTTATTGAAATCTGATTTCGAGAAAATTCACCAAAAATTTCCTGAAATGAAATATTACGAAGTTTCAGAAACCGAGGTAAAAGTTCCGGCGGGCTGGTTAATTGAACAGGCTGGCTTTAAGGGAAAACGTTTTGGCGATGCGGGAGTTCATAAAAATCAGGCTTTGGTTTTGGTAAATTACGGAAATGCAACCGGACAGGAAATTTTAGCGGTTTCAAGAGACGTTCAAAAAATCGTTTTTGATACTTTCGGAATTCATATTGAGGCAGAAGTGAATGTGATATAAAACACGAATTCCACTAATTTTCACTAATTAAATAGATTAATTGTTGTTGTTGTTGTTGTGTCACATCGAGCGAAGTCGAGATGCTTGTGCGTTGTAAAGGACTTCGACTACGCTCAGTCTGACAATAATATTAATTCGTGAAAATTCGTGTAATTGCTTCGCCTGTTCGCTCTCGCTCGGGTTGTGGCAAAAAAACACAGTCAAATTTTTCTTTTATGACAATAGAAAACATTTCCATAATAATAACAAATCCGGATGAAAAAGTTGCAGCAATTATAGAGGAATTGTCTGCAAATCTTTATCTTCGTTTTGGAAGCGATGGAAAGAATTCTTTCACAGACTGGCAGGTAAATAATTCGAAATATGTTTTTGTTATAGCCGAAATAGAAAATGAAATTGTGGGTTGCGGAGCGATAAGGCCTATTTCTGAAACTGTTGGTGAAGTAAAAAGAATGTATTCTAAATATCCGCGAAAGCAAATTGGAAAAACCATTTTAGCTTTTTTAGAAGATATAGCTTTAAAAAGAGGTTATCAGGAATTAATTCTGGAAACCAGAGTGAAAAATACAGAAGCGACACAGTTTTACGAAAAACAAGGATATAAAGTTATTCCGAATTACGGAAAATATACAGATCGACCAGAGGCAATTTGTTACGGGAAATCTTTAAAATAAAATTTATAAAAATGTATACTCCTACTATATACAAAGACGAAGATCCGGAATCAATCAGAACTTTTTTGAAAGAAAATAGTTTTGGAATTTTGATCAATCAAACTCACGGGAAATTGTGCGCAACACATATTCCGATCGAACTTGAATTGAATGCCGACGGAAAAGAAATTTTGCAGGGACATATTTCAAAACTGAATCCGCAAGCAGAAGGTTTTGTCGAAAACGATCAGGTTTTGGCAGTATTTACGGGTGCGCACGGTTACATTTCTTCTTCCTGGTACGATCACGAAAATGTACCAACCTGGAATTATATAGCCGTGCATGTTTACGGCCGTATCAAAATTGTTGACTACGAAACAGGAGTCGAACAACTCAAAAAACTAGTAGATAAATACGAAGCAAATTCTGCGAATCCGGTTAGGGTCGAAGATTTATCAGCAAAGACAATGCGCGAAGCGAGGGGAATTTTTGCTTTTGAAATTGAAATCGACGAAATTCAGGCGACTAAAAAACTATCCCAAAACCGTGACGATCATAATTATAAGAATATAATTTCGGAGTTAGAAAAAACCGAAAACCCTCAATCTATAGCTCTTGCAAAAGAAATGTCAAAATGCCGAAAGTAAATTGGTTTTAACCATTGAAAATTAGGAATTCATAAGTACATTTGCACTCGCAAGAGTCAGAAATTAACCGACATTAAAATCAGATGCTTATATATATATTTTACTTTTTTATTGCTATCGTTGTTGTGCAACTTTTTTATTATCTTGGAATTTTTGGCAAATTTGCTTTTGCCAAACCACAAACTATTACACCGAAAAATGTTCCGGTTTCTGTAATTGTATGTGCTAAAAACGAAGAAAATAATGTTAAAAATTATATTCCGCTATTAGCAGAACAAGACTATCCTGATTTTGAAATTGTTTTAATTGACGATGCTTCAAGCGACGAAACGCTGGAAGTTTTTGAAGAATATGAAAAAAAATATTCGAACATCCGTTTGGTTAAAGTACAAAACAATGAAGCTTTTTGGGGTAATAAAAAATATGCTCTGACATTAGGAATAAAAGCATCCAAAAAAGAATACTTACTTTTTACTGACGCTGATTGTTATCCAACTTCAAAGGACTGGATTACGGCAATGACTTCGCAATTTACAACTGAAAAAACGATTGTTTTAGGATATGGCGGTTATGAAAAAAAGGAAAATTCTTTATTAAACAAAGTAATCCGATTTGAAACTATCCTTACTGCTGTTCAGTATTTTTCGTGGGCAAAATCCGGCTTACCTTATATGGGAGTGGGTAGAAATTTAGCCTATAAAAAAGAAGAGTTTTTTAATGTAAACGGTTTTATCGACCATATTCAGGTTCGTTCCGGCGATGATGATTTGTTTATCAATCAGGCTGCAACCAAAGACAATACAGCTATTGCATATAATCCTGTTGGTTTCACTTATTCTAAACCAAAAGAATCATATAAAGCATGGTTTGTTCAAAAAAGAAGACATGTTTCTACGGCAAACCATTACAAGTTTTTTGATAAAATGCAATTGGGTCTTTTTTATAGTTCACAATTATTTTTCTTTTTATTAGTTATATTATTATTGTCTTTCCAGTTTCAGTGGATTGCTGTATTGGCATTATTAGCAACCCGTTATACAATTGCGTGGATTGTAATGGGGTTTTCTGCCGGAAAATTTAAAGAAAAAGATCTTAAAATTTGGTTTCCTGTGGTTGAAATCATGCTTATATTCACACAAATTAATATCTTTATAACTAATATCTTTTCAAAACCTGTACATTGGAAATAAATTCTAAAATAGAAAAAGCAAAAAAAGGCGACCAGATTGCCTTTACTTTTTTATTAGATTTTTATTGGAACGAAGTGTACAGTTTTATGCTGAAACGTACCGAAAACGAAACTACAGCAGAAGATATTACAATCGAAACTTTCTCAAAAGCTTTCGACAAAATTGGATCTTACAATTCTGAATTTCAATTCAACACCTGGTTAATTGCTATTGCAAAAAATGTTTATATTGATTTATTGCGAAAGAAAAAAACCAGTCTTTTTGTAGAAATCACAGATGCTGAAGACCAGCAAGCCTACAACATTGCCGATACTACTCCATCGGCAGAAGATGCTCTGATTAAAGAGCAAAATCTATCGCGTTTACTACAATGTATTAAAGAACTGAAACCTCATTATCAGGAAGTGATTCAACTGCGTTACTTTCAGGAAATGACGTATCAGGAAATTGCGCTCAAAATTGATGAGCCTTTAAGCAATGTAAAAGTAAAATTACTTCGAGCTAAAAAATTATTAGCAGAAATCATCGAACGTAATAGATAATTTATTATCTTTAGATAAAAAATAAACAATCTTCTTATTTATTCTTAAAATAGTATTAATTTAACAAACAAGTTCTTTAATTTTCCGTCCTTAGTTACACACTAATCCATTTGGCTTATGATTTGATTTTTACTTAACCTTAAAACCCAATTAACTATGTCTAATTCTAGTATCTACGAATCCAAGTGGACCAATCTTGTTTTCGAAAACAAAAACAAAGAGTACGGAGCGTATCAATTACGCCAGGAGAATTCCAAAACAACTGTTACAGCACTATTTGTAGCGTTGCTATTAATTGCAACCTTAGGAAGTATATCGATGCTGATTAGTAAACTTAGTCCCCCTGTAATTATAGATGGACCCACGATTATCGATGAACCGATAATTCCTGTATCAATGGACCCAACTATTGTACAGCCAAAAATCGACGAATCAGTGGCGCCACCTGTACAAGAAAGTGCTCCGGCATCAACTGAAGTACAATTAGTAAATCCTGTTGTAGTTGCTACAGATCAGGCGACAACGGCGACTATTGCAGCTGCGACAGACAATCATCCTGTTGTAGACAATGCCTCGACAGGAACAGGAACTACAACTAATGCGTTACCATCAACCGGTAGCGTAGGCGGAGATGCAGTTGAACCTGCAGATACAGGAAATTCAATTGTAAACACAGCTGTTTTAGACAAAATGCCGGAATTTCCGGGAGGAATGGCGAAGTTTTATACTTATGTTGGAAATAATTTTACAAGACCAGAATTAGATGCTGAAAGAACTTTAAAAGTATATGTTTCGTTTGTAATCGAAAAAGATGGCTCTATAACTGACATCATGGTAAAAAATGATCCGGGTTATGGTGTTGGCAAAGAAGCTATTCGAGTTCTGAAATCATTAAAAACAAAATGGAGTCCGGGAATCTTAAACGGAAAAGCAGTCAGAACTGCTTACAATCTCCCAATAACAATAAAAACAGAAATGGAATAAATAATAAAAAGCAGAACTTCGGTTCTGCTTTTTTTATGGCTTTTATTTTTATTGAACCTTAGGAGAGTAAGACAAGTTATCCTTTCGGTTTCTACTAAAAAAATTTCGCAAATATAACCTCCAACTAAGACAAGCTTGTATGTAATATTTTAATAGCAGAAAATAACTTCATTTTTTTTATTTTAATTACTTTTATAATACAGAAAAAGAAATTCATTAAAACTAAAAATCAATAAAATGGGAATATTTTCAGCACTTCTTGGTAATGCAGGCGCAGTTAGTCAGGAAGATTTAATTAATAAATACGGACAGCTTTTAACCGATAATGAACAAGTTGAAATGGGTTTTAAACTAATCCGTGACACTTTTATCTTTACTAACAAAAGATTAATTCTGGTTGATGTTCAAGGAATCACAGGCAGTAAAACAGAATACAAGTCAATTGCTTACAAAAGTATTACCCGTTTTAGCATCGAAACTGCAGGAACTTTTGATCTTGATGCCGAATTGAAAATTTGGGTTTCGAGTGAATTACAGCCAAGCATCGTAAAACAATTTACTAAATCAGTAAATGTTTATGAAGTGCAAAAAGTATTGGCACACCACGTTTTAGGTTAATCAGAACAAATTAAAAAGCCCGGCAATTTTTGGAAATTGTCGGGCTTTTTTTTGACCAAATCCGAAATTATTATTTCTTTTTTGTTGTTGTCGTTTTTTTAACGGTCGTCGTTTTTTTCGTTGTTGTTTTTACAACCGGAGCCGTATTTACAATTTTTTGCTGTACATAAGCTTTATAAACACCATCTTTTTCTGCTCTTTTCTTAGCATCTTCAGCTCTTTGTTTAGAATCAGGATGTGAACTCATCATTTGATCAATAAAAGAGGCTTCGCTTCCTTCACTCATTTTAGCCAGAATTCTAAAAGCAGATTCTTCTGCATTTACGTTATAACCATTCTTTTTCAGGAAATTATAAGAGAACAAATCTGCATCTGCTTCTTGTTTGCGGCTAAATTTACTATCGATAATGGCACTTCCTATTTTTCCTAACTGACTATCTGTAACACTTGCAATTGTTGTAGATTGAGAAGCTGCAGCATCCATTAAAGCTTCTTTTTTATAAGCTGCCTTAATCGCATCTCTTGAATCATTATTGGCAACGTGACCAATTTCGTGACCAATTACAGCCAGCAATTCATTGTCATCCATAATATCCATTAATCCTGAATATACACGAACGCTTCCGTCTGCAGTTGCAAAAGCATTCACTTCTTTTAATTTGTATACTTTGTAGTTTAAAGTATAACCTTCACCGGTTGTATGTTTTCCAAAAACTTTGTTTAATCTTATTGCGTAACCATCTGTAGCGGCAGCCACCTCATTTTCAGTATCCATTTTATCCACTGCAGCTTTAGACAAAGCAGCGGCATCAGCATTACTAAAAGTAAAACCTGTAACTCCTTTTTGAACAGCTCCTATAGCTTTTTCTCCAAAATTAATTTGCGCATTCATTTTAGTAACTCCTAAAGCAGCAAATAAAACGCCTATTACAATTAAATTCTTTTTCATGTTTTTTATAATTACAATTTAACAACAAATGTACTATTAAGAAAATATCATTTTATCTCCCGAAGAGTTATTTTTTAACAAATAAAGGTATAAATTTTAAATGAGTATAAATGAATCCGATATCACAATTATTGATTATTTCAGAATAAAAGAATTAAAAAAGAACACTTTAGAAGATTCTACTCTTTTTAAATATAAGATTTTAACATCTTATTCAAACAATTATTAAAACAAATCTCCACGAATCTGGTTTTAAATTAAATTATAAACGAATCCCCAAATAAACTACATTGCTTATCTTTGTACTTTGAATTTTGATATATGGAAACAGTCATTGAAAATATACCAACTGCAAAACCGAAATGGTTGAAGGTAAAACTTCCAATTGGACAAAAATATACTGAACTACGCGGCTTAGTTGACAAATACAGCCTAAATACAATTTGTACCTCCGGAAGCTGCCCAAATATGGGTGAATGCTGGGGCGAAGGAACTGCAACTTTTATGATTCTAGGAAACGTTTGTACGCGTTCTTGTGGTTTTTGCGGTGTAAAAACCGGAAGACCTGAAACGGTAGATTGGGACGAACCTGAAAAAGTAGCGCGTTCTATAAAAATCATGAACATTAAACATGCTGTTATCACAAGTGTTGACAGAGATGATTTGAAAGATGGCGGTTCTATTATCTGGATTGAAACCGTAAAAGCGATTCGCAGAATGAATCCGAATACAACGCTGGAAACTCTTATTCCGGATTTTCAGGGAATCGAAAGAAACATTGACAGAATTGTAGAAGCAAATCCTGAAGTAGTTTCACACAATGTTGAAACTGTTCGTCGTTTAACACGCGAAGTACGTATTCAGGCAAAATACGATCGTAGTCTTGAAGTTTTGCGTTACCTGAAAGAAAAAGGAATCAACAGAACAAAATCCGGAATTATGCTGGGTCTTGGTGAAACTGAAGAAGAAGTTTTTCAGACTATGACTGATTTACGCAATGCAAATGTAGATGTTGTTACTATTGGCCAATACCTTCAGCCAAGTAAAAAACACTTACCTGTAAAAGAATTTATTACTCCGGAGCAATTTGCCAAATATGAAAAATTTGGTTTAGAATTAGGCTTCCGTCACGTAGAAAGCGGACCATTAGTTCGTTCTTCTTACAAAGCACAAAAACACATTTTATAAAAAAGGTTTATCCGTTTAATTGTTTAATCGTTTTGTCGTAATTGACGATAAACGATTAAACGGATCTACGATTAAACAAATAAACAAAAGTTGAAAACTAGAATTGCTATTAATGGTTTTGGAAGAATTGGCAGAAATTTATTTCGTCTTCTTTTAAACCATCCTGAAATTGAAGTTGTTGCGATCAATGACATTGCTGATAATATAACCATGTCGCACTTAATAAAGTACGACAGTATTCACGGTGTTTTACCTTTTAAAGTAAGCCACGATGAAGAAAGCATTATTGTTGATGGAAAACATTTCTTGTTTTTTCATGAAAAAAGCATTTCAAATTTAGACTGGAAAAGCCATAATATTGATTTCGTAGTTGAATCAACCGGAAAATATAAATCTCACGAAGAATTAAATGCCCATATTATTTCAGGAGCAAAAAGAGTAATTCTTTCGGCTCCATCAGAAGTGGATACGATAAAAACGGTTGTTTTAGGCGTAAATGAGCATATTTTAGACGGGACTGAAACGATTGTTTCCAATGCGAGCTGTACAACAAATAATGCTGCTCCGATGATCAAAATCATTGATGAATTATGCGGAATCGAGCAGGCATACATTACAACGATACATTCTTACACCACAGACCAAAGTCTTCATGACCAGCCACATAAGGATTTACGTAGAGCAAGAGGCGCAAGTCAGTCGATTGTTCCAACAACTACAGGTGCAGCTAAGGCATTAACAAAAATTTTCCCTAAATTGCATGAAAAAATAGGTGGTTGCGGAATTCGTGTACCAGTTCCGGACGGTTCATTGACTGATATTACATTTAATGTAAAACGCGCCGTAACTATTGAAGAGATTAACCAGGCATTCGAAAAAGCCTCAACCACAAGTCTAAAAGGAATACTAGATTATACAGAAGATCCAATCGTTTCGGTTGATATCATTGGCAATACAAATTCGTGTTTATTCGACGCACAACTTACATCTGTTATCGACAAAATGGTAAAAGTAGTAGGCTGGTATGATAACGAAATTGGCTATTCATCACGATTAATAGATTTGATTTTACTGATGAGAAAAACATAAATTCATTGTAAAAGCATTGCAATACATGAAATACCACCTTTTAATTCTTATTAGTTTTTTTAATTCATTTTTGTATTCTCAAACTAAACAGAATATAGATAGTATTTCCTATTACAACAAATTGGCCAACACCAATCTGGAAATTAAAAAATACGATCAGGCTATTTTTTTCACGCAAAAATCAATAGACTTTTGCAACACCAATCACGAATTTGAAGGTTTGGCAAATCAAACTTTTAAACTGGGTAAAATTTATTATAACCAACAGAAATACGACGAAGCCTTAAAAAACTTTCACAAAAGTGTTTCTTTGTTTAAAAATGTAAAACCTACTTGTACCAAAGTTTTAGCATTACATTATATAGGTGCTTCCAACACTGCAAAAGGCAATCATCAAACAGCCGAAATTTATTATAGCAAAGCACAGACTTTACTTAAAAAATTAAACATTGTTGACAGTGCCGAAGTTTTAAATTATCAAAAAGGTATTGCGTTTAAAAGCAGCAAAGATTTAAAATCAGCCCAAAAGACTTTTCAGCTAATTACTAAAAAACCAGACAATCCAGTTCTCTTAAAAACTAAAATTGATTCCTATTATCAGCTTGGTCTAATCGAAGATCAACTTAAGCAAAACGATTCGGCAATTATTTATTTTGAAAAAGCTCTGGAACTCAATTCAAAAACTACTGATTTAGTCCAAAAATCAAAGATTGTTCTGGCAATAAGCCAATATTATAAAGGAAAAAGAAACTTTGATCTCGCCTACTCTTATCTCAACGAACATTATCAAATTGAGAATTATATTTTAAAGCTTAAAAATGCGAAAATTGATTTTAATGAATTCGAAAAATTCAAGAAAAATCAATCTTTAAACAATACTTTAAAAAAGGAAAGTGAACAAAAAATTCAATTAAAAACCTATCGATATTCTAAACTTGTAAGCATTTTGGCTATTGCCTTAATTTCTATTTTATCGCTTTTGAGTTTGGCTTTATATAAAAATAATATTATTCGAAATCAGAACAACTTACTTTTAAGAGAAAAAAACAAAGAACTTATTCTTGCCAAAAACAAAGCAGAAAAAGCATCACAGGCCAGATCTGAATTTTTATCAACCGTAAGTCACGAACTTCGGACTCCCCTAAATGCCATTAACGGAATCACGCATTTATTACTGGAAGACAATCCCAAAAAAAATCAATTGAAATATCTGGAATCTCTAAAATTCTCCGGAAATTATCTGACTACTTTTATTAATGAGATTCTTGAGATTAACAAAATAGATTCTGCAAAAGTCGAAATTGGAAAGATTAGCTTCAACTTAAAAGAATTACTTTATAATATTCAGGGCTCTTTAAAAGAATTGGCGACGGCCAATAAAAACTATTTCAACCTGCAGATAGATAAAGAAATTCCCGATCATTTAATTGGCGATCCGACTAAAGTATCGCAAATTGTGATGAATTTAATCAACAATGCTTTAAAATTCACGCAAAACGGACATGTAAATGTAATTGCAAAATTATTTTCTAAAACCGATGAAAATGCAACAGTTTTGTTTGAAATTATCGATACCGGAATTGGAATTCCTGAAGACAAACTGCAAAGTGTTTTTGAAAGTTTTTCACAAGGTTCTATCGAAGTGAACAGAAAATATGGCGGAACGGGTTTAGGCTTGACAATTGTAAAAAAACTAATAGAGCTTTTAGGTGGCGAAATCAAAGTAAAAAGTGAAGTTGGAAAAGGTTCAGCTTTTACTTTTAAATTGGATTTCAGCATCAACAATGAGCCAATGGAAAAAATTGAAGATGCAAAATCATACAGTGATGCGCAACTCAAACACAAATCAATTTTGCTGATTGAAGATAATAAAATCAATCAGATGATTACCAGAAAAATGCTGGAAAACAAAGCGATTTCATGCGAAATAATTGATAATGGTGAAGAAGCAGTTGAACTTTTAAAAGTAAAGCATTTTGATATGATTTTGATGGATGTTCATTTACCGGGCATCAACGGAACTACAGCCACGAAACAAATCAGAGAATTTGACAAAACTACTCCTATTATTGCGCTAACAGCCATTTCGCTTGACGAAAACAGAGATATGCTTTTAGCGTTTGGGATGAACGACGTTATTACAAAGCCTTTTGTACCGGACGAACTTTATTATACAATTGCTAAGTTCTTAGATTAGTTATTTTTTATGTACTCAAGAATCGTTGTATCAAAATTTTGCTGATTATTGATAAAAGTACTTTTGATAGGAAGATAATACAATTGAGAAATCAGTTTTGAATCTTTCAAGCGAACATAATCTTTTTCTGTTGTAATGATTTTTTTGTTTTGCGCTTTATTTTGAATCATTTCTAAATCTTTTTCAGAAAAATGATGATGATCCGGAAAAGTAAGGCATTCGTCATTTTCATTTTTTAGATAATCGAAAAAAGGTGTAGGTTTTGCAATTCCGGCCAAAAGTAATTTCGCTTCAGATTTAATCTCGTTGACGGCAATTTTACCTTCTTTTCCATAAATGGCATCATCATAATCTATAAAAGTAAAATACAATTGTTGCGAATCGCTTAGCTTTAATTTCTTCCAGATTTCACTTTGTTTTTCATCAGATAAATTTTTCGGGCATTTTGTGACAATTACAATTTTGGCGCGATTGGCTCCGCTTCTGCTTTCACGCAAATTTCCGGTTGGTAACATAAAATCATCTGCATACAAATCATCATAAGATGTCAGTAAAATATAAAAACCAGCTTTTACTTTTCGGTGTTGATAAGCATCATCCAGTAAAATTATCTGAGGTTTTTCTTTTTGAGAAAGTAATTGTGTGATTCCGTTTGTTCGGTTGGCATCAACTGCAACCTGAATATTGGGGAATTTTTGGTAAAACTGAAAAGGTTCATCACCCATAATTTCAGCATTTGAAGTTGCATCCGCCAAAACAAAACCTTCAGATTTACGTTTGTAGCCACGGCTTAAAGTAGCAACTTTATATTTATCAGATAATAATCGAATTAAATATTCAATTTGAGGTGTTTTTCCGGTTCCGCCCACGCTTAAATTTCCAACCGCAATAACCGGAATATCAAATGAAGCTGACTTTAGAATTCCTTTATCAAAAAGAAAATTCCGGACTGAAGTAATGAATCCGTATAAAATCGCGAATGGGAAAAGTAATTTTCGAAGTATGTTCATAAAGTTATTTATCAGAATAATGACCCATTGCAGAAATCACAAAAACGGTTACAATATCTTCCTGCACTTTATATATTATTCTGTCTTTAGAATTTATTTCTCTCGACCAAAATCCATTAAGTCCGTGCTTTAATGCTTCTGGTTTTCCAACACCTTCATAAGGTGTTTCACTAAGTTCATCTAATATTTGAGTGATTTTTTTTATGCTAGCTTGATTCCCTGCTTTAAAATGCTTTTTTAAATGCGTTTCTGCCAGTTTTTCTATTTTAAGCCTAAACTTCCCCATACATCCTTTGGATCAACTTCTGTATAATCACCTCTTTTTTCCGAATCCAAAACCATTTTTACAAATTCAGGATTATATGTGCCTTCTCCTTTTTTTGTTTTTTTTGAATCCGTTTCAATAATTTCTATTCCCTCAACACCTTTAAAAAAAGTTTCAAACATCGCCATAAATGCCTTACCTGTTTTGGTACGTTCGTTAATTTTTATTGTAGTCATAGCTTTTAGGTTTAGAATTACAAATATACAAAAAGTTAACTATTCATATAAATATCCCATATGACTAATATAAGTTAATTATATAAACTCAACTTACAGATTCATTAAAGTATAATATTTTTCGTTAATTTGTTTCAACTTAAAGTTTCAATTTACAATGTAAACCTGAAACTTGAAACCTGAAACAAAATTTTAAAAATGAAAATCAAAGATATATTAGCAGTTCTAGAAGAAATGGCACCTTTGGCTTACGCCGAAGATTTTGACAATGTTGGACTTTTAGTGGGAAATTCTGAAACTGAAAGTACGGGCGTTTTAGTTTGTCACGATGCTTTAGAGACCGTGATTGAGGAAGCTATTGCTAAAAGCTGCAATTTAGTTGTTTGTTTTCATCCGATTTTATTCTCCGGAATTAAAAAAATAACCGGCAAAAATTATGTTGAACGCGCCATTTTAAAAGCCATCAAAAATGACATTGCGATTTATGCCGTTCACACTGCTTTAGACAATCATTCGGCAGGAGTAAATAAAATTTTCTGTGATGCTTTGGGTTTGATAAATACCAAAGTTTTAATTCCGAAACAGAATTTCATTCAAAAATTAGTCACGTATACCGTTCCTGATAATGCACAAAAAGTACGTCAGGCATTATTTGAAGCCGGAGCAGGAAGTATTGGAAATTATGATAATTGCAGCTTTAATTCGAACGGAACCGGAACTTACAAAGGAAATTCTGATAGCAATCCGGTTATTGGAGAACGTCACGAATTAACAGAAACTGAAGAGATAAAAATTGAAGTTACCTTTGAAAAATATTTACAATCCAGAATTTTAAAAGCACTTTTTGCGAATCATATTTATGAAGAAGTGGCTTATGAAATCTATGATTTACAAAACTCACATCAAAATATTGGCTTAGGAATGATTGGTGAATTCGAAACTGAAATGGATGAAAAAGAGTTTTTATTATTTGTGAAAGATAAAATGATTGCTGACGGAATTCGACATTCTGACTTTACAGGAAAAAAAATAAAGAAAGTTGCTGTTTTGGGAGGCTCTGGAAGTTTTGCTATCAAAAATGCAATTATGGCCGGAGCAGATGCTTTTTTGACCGCTGATTTAAAATACCATCAGTTTTATGAAGCCGAAAACAAGTTACTTTTGGCAGATATTGGTCATTTTGAGAGCGAACGCTATACAAAAAACTATATTGTTGATTATCTTCGAAAAAAAATCCTTAATTTTGCCATCATTTTATCAGAAGAAAATACAAATCCAGTTAAGTACTTATAGAATATGGCGAATACGAAAGAATTAAGTGTTGAGGACAAGTTAAGAGCAATATACGATTTACAGCTTATTGACTCTAGAATTGACGAGATCAGAAACGTAAGAGGAGAACTTCCTTTAGAAGTGGATGATTTAGAAGATGAAGTTGCAGGTTTGAGCACTCGTTCAGAGAAACTGAAAGGTGAACTTGAAGTGATTGAAGATCTTATCAAAGCAAAGAAAAATGCTATTGATGAGCACAAAGAGGTTATCAAAAAATACACAAAACAACAAGAATCAGTTCGTAATAACAGAGAATTTAATTCTTTGACTAAAGAGGTTGAGTTTCAGGAATTAGAAATTCAATTGGCTGAAAAGCAAATCAAAGAAATGAAAGCTTCTATCGAACATAAAAAAGAAGTTATTTCTAACTTAAAAGAAAAACTTGACGCAAAAAGTTCACATTTAAAACATAAAAAATCTGAATTGGATGCTATTATGGCTGAAACTCAAAAAGAAGAAATTTTCTTATCTGAGAAATCAGCTGAGTTTTCTGGTCAGATTGAAGAAAGATTATTGGCTGCTTACAACAGAATCAGAAGCAGTGTTCGTAATGGTTTAGCCGTTGTTTCTATCGAAAGAGGAGCTTCTGCAGGATCATTCTTCACGATTCCGCCACAAACTCAGGTTGAGATTGCTTCAAGAAAGAAAATCATTACTGATGAGCACTCTGGAAGAATTTTAGTTGACAGCGCATTAGCTGAAGAAGAAAAAGAAAAAATGGAACAATTGTTCTCTAAATTCTAAATATAAAATCCCGATTTAATCGGGATTTTTTTTTGCTTAAAATTTTCCACCAATAATTTCACTAATTTTTAAATACTAAGAATAAAAATTCGTGCTAAATTTGTGAAATTCGTGGCGATACTTTTTAGATCCCGTTTCGAATAATTATATTATTAATTAAACCATTTGTTTTGGGAATTAAAAAAGGAATTCGTTTTATTACATTAAAATCAGTCGGACAATATATCAACTTCCTGAGTTACGTTCGCCCGCAAAAAGCTGTTGCACTTTCTTACGCACTTTTTAGCCAGCCCAGAATTGGGAGATTACAAAAAGACACTTTACCCAAAGTTTTAAGAAATACCGAAACAGAAACGTTTCACCATAACGATCATCATTTTCAGACGTATATCTGGAAAGGAAATGAAACCAAAATTCTTTTAGTTCACGGTTGGGAAAGTAATGCTTCGCGCTGGAAAAAAACTTTACCACATCTTCAAAAATCCGGAAGTACGATTATTGCTATCGATGCTCCGGCACACGGACAAAGCAGTGGAAAGGAATTTAATATTCCGCTTTACGCCGAATTCATCAATAAAGCCGTAGAAAAATACCAGCCAACTATCATTATTGGACACTCAATTGGCGGAGCGGCCTGCGTTTATCATCAATATTTGTTTCCAAATACAAGCATTAATAAAATGGTGATTCTTGGAGCGCCTTCGGATTTAAAAACTTTGATTGACAATTATATTTCGATGTTGAGTTTAAATACCAAAATGTTTTCACTTTTAGAAAGTCGGTTTTTAACCCATTTCAATTTTAAAATTGAAGATTTCTCAGCACAAAAATTCGCTTCTCAATTTAATGTTGCAGGATTTATTGCGCATGATACTTCAGATAACGTTGTTGCATTTGCAGAAGGTAAAAAAATTGCCAGTAACTGGAAAAATAGTCAGTTTATTGAAACCAAAGGTTTAGGCCACGGAATGCATGATGATGAATTGTATACAAAAGTAATGGCCTTTTTATTTGCTGAAGTTTCTGAGCTGGTAAGTCGTTAAGACACTAAGTTTTGCTTATTCTTGTCATCCTGAGCGTAGTCGAAGCAACGTAAGCAGCTCGACAAATATTAACGATTTTCTTCACGGAGTTTATTGTGTTCCTTCGACTTCGCTCAGGATGACAAAACTTTGTCTACACAACTATTTTAAAGTATTTCAATAGCTCTTTTTCTCCTTTTCCGGTAACAATTATAGCTCTGGAATCTTTTATTTTTCTGATCCAGTCTTCGCTTATCATTTTGTTTAAAAGCAGAGCTCCGACTGAACCTGCGAGATGATTTCTTCTTTCGCTCCAATCGAGACAGGGTTTTAAAAATATTCGTTTTTGTTTTTGGGCTTCTTCTAAATTAATTCCGAAATCACCAAACCATTTTTTGCCTTCGGAACTAATTTCAAAAGCATCATTTTTATTTACAATTATTTTTTGCTCTAATAAACTATCCGTTAAAGCGACGCCAATTTTTCCGGCTAAATGATCGTAGCAAGTTCGGCAGTATTTTATTGGAGGATAATTTTCAGTTTCTTTTTTGGATGCAATTTCGGGCTTCGGAATCAGGTTTGCCATTGCTTCTACTGCATAAGCAACTTCTTTACTTGAAAATCTGTAATATTTATGACGTCCTTGTTTTTCTACAGAAAGTAAATTTCCTTCGAGAAGTTTGGTCAGGTGCATACTTATATTTTGTGGAGATGTATTGGCAATAATTGCAAGTTCTGTTGCGGTAAAAGCTCTTCCGTCAAGCAATGTCCACATGATTGCTGCGCGCGTTGGATCGCCTATTAATGAGGCTGTTTTTACAAATTGATTTTCCATAGTTCAATACAGAATGAAGTATTCCTTTGTAAAGTTAAATAACTTTGATAAAAAATAATTTATGTCGTCAACTTTATTCCTTCAATCTGATATTCCAGATCCTTATTCAGTTTATAAATTGGCTTTGGATAAAAATCCGGTTTATTGGGATGAAACCAATCAAATCTGGGCTGTTTATTCTTATAAATTTTGTGTTGAAATTTTAAAAAATCCGTTAGCAGAAATTCCGATTGTAAATCCAAATAACAAACAAAACCTGAATGAATATGCTTTAAAAGTCCTGACGCATTTAACTCGTTTATCAAATGGAATTCAGCATGAAATTACTCGTGAAGTCGCCATTTCCTTATTTTCTAACATGAAATCTATTGCTATAAATCAACTTATTTCTCAATTGATTCAAAATGATCTAAATGGAAGTGAAATGGATTGGGTCAATTTGGTTTGCAAAAAACTACCCGTTCTTAGTCTTTTAAAAAGTTTTGGTTTTGACGAAAATGACTCAAATTTTATTATTGAAAAAATAGAATCTTTCAGTAAAATAATGCTTTCAAAAAAGAAGAAAGAACAAGTCCAATTAATCAATGAAAATGCTGAAAAATTATATTTAATTATCGAAAAACATCTTTCTTCTCTACCATTTTACAAACCTTTATTAATCAAAATATCAGATCAATACAATCTTTCAACAGAAAAAATCATTGCCATAATTGTAAGCAATTTTATTGGCTTATTAATTCAGAGTTTTGATGCCGGACGCGGAATTTTGAGTAATTCGTTATTGCGGCTTATTCAGCACAAAAGTCTTTCAGAAAAGAATCAAATTGAAAAATTGGTTGTAGAAGCATTACGCTTTGATCCGCCAATTCATAATACACGACGGGTTGCGGCAAAAGATTTTCACCTCGGCGAAAGCCAAATTAAAAAAGGGGATTCGATATTAATTGTCCTGGCTTCGGCAAATCGTGATTCTGATAAATTTGAAAATGCAATGGATTTTGATATGGAAAGAATCAATAACAACGAAAATCTGACTTTTGGAATTGGCGGTCATATGTGTCTGGCAAAATATTTCGCTATTAATTTAGCCACAGAAGCTTTGTATTATTTATTAAATGAATACAAGACTATTACTTTATTAGAAAATAACATTGAATACGAACCTTTAATTAATGCCAGATTAGCCAAAAGTATCTGGATTTCAATTCAAAATTAAAATATAAATTTATGATAGCAGTAATTTTTGAAGTCGTTCCAAATGAAGGAAAAAAAGAAGAATATCTGGATATTGCCTCCAGATTGCGACCTGAATTAGATCATATCGATGGATTTATTTCGATAGAACGTTTTCAGAGTTTTAGCAATCCTGAAAAGGTTTTGTCTCTATCTGTTTGGAGAGATGAACAAAGCATTCAACAATGGCGAAACCTTGAAATGCATCGTTATGCGCAGGCAAAAGGCCGAAATGAAATTTTTAAGGATTATCATTTAAGAATCGCGCATGTTGTTCGTGATTACGGAATGTTTGACAGGAAAGAGACGCCTGAAGATAGTTCTGAGTTTCATTCTTAAGAAAGGTTCAAAGAGGCAGAGGTTCAAAGGGACAGAGGTTTTCTTTTGAGGTTCTAAGATTTCGAGTTTTTTTCTTTAGGAAAAATCTAAAATTCTCAGAATGCAGCAATCTAAACTCTAAAATCTAAACTCTAAAATTGAATTTTTCATTACTTTTGCAAGATGGAAGAGAATTTAAAACGTCTGAATAAATTTATTGGAGAAACCGGCTATTGTTCTCGTCGTGAAGCCGATAAATTGATTGAGGAAGGACGTGTGACAATAAATGGCGTTGTACCTGAAATGGGAACGAAAGTTTCGCCACATGATGAAGTGCGTATCGATGGTAAATTGATTGTTGAGAAACATGAAAAATTGGTTTATCTGGCATTTAATAAACCGGTGGGAATTGAATGTACGACCAATTTAGAAGTTAGAAACAATATTGTGGATTATATCAATTATCCTAAACGTATTTTTCCGATTGGAAGATTGGACAAAGCCAGTGAAGGATTGATTTTTATGACCAATGACGGTGATATTGTCAACAAGATTTTGCGCGCCAGAAACAATCACGAAAAAGAATATACAGTTACAGTAAACAGACCAATTACAGATCGTTTTATTGAACGAATGGGAAATGGTGTTCCGATTTTGGATACGGTTACCCGAAAATGTAAAGTAGAACAAATTAGCAAATATACTTTCAAGATTATTCTGACTCAGGGTTTAAACCGTCAGATTCGTAGAATGACGGAATACTTGGGTTATGATGTAACGGCTTTGAAACGTATCAGAATCATTAATATTTCATTGGATATTCCGGTTGGCCGATATCGCGATTTGACTGATGCTGAAATTAAAGAATTAAATACATTAATTGAACCTTCGAGTAAAACGGAAGAAGCCAGTTTGCCAAAAGAAGAAGCGCCAAGACGAAGAACAGAATTCATTTCAAAACACGATCCCCGATTTAAGAAAAAAGGAGATTATTGATTTCTATAAAACTAAAAAATCCTTCAGATAAATGAAGGATTTTTTAGTTTTATATTGTTTTTGCTAACAAAGCAATTATCTTAAAATTCGAAAGTTTTTGACAAAATCTTTGTATTTATCGCTCAGGGTTACTTTATGGTTTCCTTTTAAAATAACGAGATTGTCATTTACAATTATTTCTTCGATTTTGCTCAGGTTTACAATATAATTGCGGTGTGTCTGGCAAAATTTATTGGGATCTAATAGCTGAATAATTTTAGTAAGTGAAATTAGAATTACAAATTTTTCCACATCGGTAATGATGTTGCAATATCTGTCTTCTACTTCGATGTACACAATATCTTCGATTCGGACTTTCTTTAGCGATTTATTTTTTTTGATAAAAAGCGTATCGTTGCTTATTACCGTATTCTGATCTTCGCTATGAAAAACATTGGTTTGCTCGTAGAATTTTTCAACAGCCATTTCCAATGCATACAAAATTTCAAGTTCATTGAAAGGCTTCATTAAAAAACTGAAAGGCTTTGTTAGTTTTGCCCTCTCAAAAATTTGACGGTCTTTTGAGCTCGTTAAAAAAACAAAAGGTTTTACACCATTTGGCACGATGTTTATCGTTTCGGCAAAAGTAATTCCGTCTGGTTTTCCATCCAAAAAAACATCAATCACAACGATGTCAATAGCATTTTGGTAAAACATTGTGAGCGCGTCCTGATAAGTACGTGCGATTCCAACAATATTATAATTATTTTCGGTAAGTACTTTTACAAGTGCATCACTTTCCGAAGGAGTATCTTCAATAATAAGTACGTTAATATTATCCATGATTTTTAAACTTTGGCAATATTATAATCATTTTAGTTCCCACATTTTCTTCGCTTTCTATTTCGAGTTTTCCGCCATTTTTGCGAATCAGGCTTTTGCACAATTGCATTCCCAAACCGGTTCCTATTATGTCGTCATTTTTCTTTTTCGAAAGCAAAACTGTTTCTTTTAATAATTCCTGTCTTGTTGCATCATTCATTCCCAATCCGGTATCTTCGATCACTAAATAACAAAATTCTTCAGATGAAGGTCTTGAATAAATGGAAATCGAGCCATTTTCTTTTGAAAATTTAATGGCGTTATCCAACATGTTTCGAATAATAATTTTAAGCGAATCCATATCTGCAAAAACATAATCAGATTTAGAAACATCACTTTTAAAATCGATATTGGCGTTTAACATCAATGGTTTATAATTGTATTCTACATGTTGCACAATTGTCGCCAAGTGCAATGATTCCTGATAAAAATAAGCTTGTTTGGTTTGCAATAAAGCCCAATTAAGCAGGTTATCCAGCAAATTATAAGCGCCATTTGCAATTGTACTATTGTTGTGCAGCAAAACATCGAGTTCTGTAAAATTTTTGCTTTCCAGATTCTCCATCAATTTACCATTACTTGTTTTTAGTGCATTTACGGATGATCTTAAATCGTGACTTACAATAGAAAATAGTTTATCTTTTGTAGCATTTAATTCGTCCAACTCGTTTTTCTGAGCCAGAATAATTTTGCTGTTTTTAATTTTCTGCCTGTAAAAATAAACTCCGGTTCCAAACAATACTAAAAGTAAAAGGGACGAAATAATAAAACCATTTCTTTCTGCGATTTTTGTTTTATTTTCAGCCGCAAGAACGTCTACTTCTTTTTGTTTTTGTTTGACGGCAAATTTCTTTTCTAAATCTGCAATTGCCCACACTTTATTTTGATCGTTTAGGGAATCTTTCCATTGTTCGAATTCTTTTCTATATGTTAAGGCTAACGGGAAATTCTTTCTGTTTTCCTCAACCGCTGCCATGTTTTTGGCGGCTGCTCTTTTCAGATCAAAAGATTTTACTTTTTTAGATAAATGATATGCTTTTTCAAAATAGGGTATTGCCTGATTATCTTTATATTGTGTATAATATAAATTAGCAAGGTCCATATACGATCCAATGAGTGTTAGAGTGTCTTTTTCTTTTTCTTGTAAATTTACACTCTTAAACAAATAGGTTTCTGCTTTATCAAAATCTTTGAGATGCAAATAGCATAATCCTATATTATGTAAAATACTACCCTTGTAAACATTGTATGATGTATTTACGGGAAGCTTTTCGATTTCCTGAAAATATTGCAATGCATTCTTAAATTCACTTTGTTCTAATGCAATTTCGCCTAAATTAATTTTCACTTTATAATAAAATTGAAAATTATTTGACACTTTATTAAACTCCTTTTTAGCTTCTTTAAGGAGTTTTTTATGTTTAAAACTAATTGCTCTAAAGTAATAACAATAATCTCTTAGTTCAATATTTTTAGTAGCACTAAGCTCCTTCATAGAATAAACTAAGGTAGAATCCCAATTTTTTTCTCTGAAAAATGATTGAGCTTTATTAAAGTTAATGTCTTCTTCAAATTTCCTTGCTTTTAATTTAATTTCAATATTAAATAATTTGTCAACAGGATATTTGTCTTGTGAGAAAAGAAAAAAAGGAATAAGAAATACTATTGAAACAATACATAATTTAATTTTAACCATTATATATTTTATAATTATTTTTCGAAGTTAATTTCAATAATGTTTCACCATTTAAATCCTATAAATATTTGCAAATATTTATAGGATTTATTTTTGCAGAAAGAAAATTACATCTTAATATCCTCCTCCTGTTCCTTGCTGTACGGTAGTTTCTGTTCCTCTTGAAGTTTCCGGGTCTATATCCCAAAGAAAAGTTTGAATTGTTTTTATATTAGCAAATGCTTTTTCTCCATAAGGATCTTTTTCTGCTTTAAAACTTGCTTCATAAACATCAAAGTTTTTCTCTATGTTATCATCTATGTCATAAGCAATAAAAAACTGCAGCTGGCGTTGTCCGTCAAGATCAACGTACCAATTTTGATAAATATCAAATTTTAATTCGTCTTTTTTATCGTCTTCACCTTCTTTTTGTCCTTTCGGTTTACGGGCAACCAAAAAAACTGCCCTAATTTGAAACGTTCCATCGATCAATAATGTAGCCTGAACAATTGGAGCAAAAGGAATTTTTGAAGCATTCTCCGGAAAACTTATAGGTTTTAGTGTTAGTTTACTTTTGGTTTCTGTTTCTATACATTTACCAGGTGGATAGATTTTTTCAGTTGGTGAGTAAAGGGTAGTTTTTGTCATGGGTTTTGTTTTAGGGTTAGACTTATTAATTAATTATGTTTTTAAGAAATATCTCACTTTATAAAAGTAAAAATATATAAAATTTTAAATTTTCAAAAATCAAATATAGTAAACAATTTCCTAATAAGTTTTAAGCCTTTGTAATAACTGTATTAATTAACATTCAGTCTTTAATTTCTTTAATAAATAACAACTTACATTAACTCATATTGCTAAAAAAATCCCATTCAGATTTGAATGGGATTTAGTTTGCCTTTATTTTTTCTCATTTAAAAATTCATAATACAATATCTTCGATAAAACAGTTTGATTTTGATATCTTTTAATTTCTTCTTCCCGCCAATTTTCACTGTATTGTCCATCGAGGTTGTGAAGTGAAAAGTATTCCCGACGGGTTTCGTCGTTAAAATTCAGACTGCTCAAAAATCCTGGTTCAACTCCTTTGTTTACAGAAATGTTATAATTTGTAATTAGATTTCCCCAGTTAAAAAAGCTGCACAAAAGCACTGTTCCGTAAAAGTACCAAACCATTTGATTGAAAAGATAGGCGTTTGTTTTTTGTTTGGTTATTTTCAAAAAGGCATAAACCAAACCAATAATCGCCAGGATTAAAAAGGCATAAACTCCCAATCTTTTATAAGTTAATCCAAAGAATGAAACGTATTCTGAGTTTTTTATTGCAGTACTCAAGATTAGCACTCCGTTTAGAACGATCCAGATTTTTGAGAGACGTTTTAGATTTGTTGCTTTTTCATCAAAATTGAATCCGCCTTTAAAGTAAAACAGAATCACTCCAACAGCCATAACAATAGAAAAAATGATGGCATTTACCCTTTCGTGCGTGTCTGCGCTTAATTTTGAAGCTTCGATTACTTCAAAAAATTGTTCGTAATTGTAGGTTACGATAAAAATTAAAAGCATCAGATTTAAAAGTAGTAAAGTTATTTCGCCACTCTTTCTTTCAAAATTCAGATCCAGAAATGAGAACGTATTTTCATGTGTAAACTTTACTTCATCTGTAAATTCATTATCCAATTTTGAATTTATTTCATAAGAAACTTCAGGAATCCAGTAATTCCAAAAAGTGAATGAAATATAAAACCCTAAAACAGTAATTACAAGCAATTGCCAAATGTCAAGATCTAATTGGTAATCTGTAAACAGGGAAGAAAAATGATCGCTTCCAAAAGAATACACGATGAAAAAAAGCGCAACAAAAACAACCGGAATGATAAAATAAGCAATTATTTTTTTGGCAAAATCATTATGTATTTTCTTTTCAGGAAGCCATTGGCTAAACATAAAAACACGCCCTAAAGATGTGATTCCGTTTACAAACACAAGCGGAAAAACCTGCAGTACTTTAAGCTCTGTTTGATGCGTTTTAAACTGCAGAAAAACGATCGACATGAACAAGGCCAGAAACGATACAAAATCGCCGTACCAGGCAAAAGTAAAACAGGACAAAACTGAGGTAAGCACTAAAACCAAATGTGAACGATCTGTAAACCGGTCCTGAAAGAAATAACAAATTAAACCAGTTAAAACCAGTCCGAAAATAGCGAGGTTTACTCCTATTGATTCCTTGTAAAATAGCAGCGCAAATATGAGGCTGCAAACGAAGATAAAATGATGTTTTTTCATGTTATTAAATTTAAAAGCACTTTGTATTTCAAAGTATTTGGGTAAAAAATTTTGATTATTTAGATTTCATTAATTTTTCAAGGCTGTTTAAGTGTTCTTTAAAGGCTACACGTCCTCTATCTGTCACTTTATACGATGTTCTGGGCTTTTTACCCACAAATTCTTTTTTAATTTCAATGTATTCTGCTTTTTCCAAGGCTGTGGAATGACTTGCTAAATTACCATCCGTGATATCTAAAAGGGTTTTCATTTCTGTAAAATCAATCCATTCATTCACCATCAGAATAGACATAATCCCTAATCTGACGCGGCTTTCAAAATCCTTATTTAATTTATCAATGATTCCCATTGGTTTATTTGTATTTTTTGAACATTATTAGTCCGTACAAGATATGCAAAATTCCAAAACCAATGATCCAAAAAATCAATCCATATCCAACGAAAAACAAGGAAATACAGCCCAGAATAAGCTGGCTGAAACCTAAATATTTTACGTCTGAAAAGGTATATTTTTCGGCGTTTATCAAGGCTAATCCGTAAAAAATCAAAGTGGTTGGGGCTACTAAAATAAAAATCTTATGATAAATTAAAGCCAGACAAAATATTCCACCAATGAATAAGGGAATGGCCAAATTGAAAAGCATTTTTTTGGTTGCCGTTGTCCAGATAGGCAAATTATACTTTTTACTTTTTCTAATTGTAAAAAAGATTCCGAAAACAAAAGCAGCAATTAAAATGATTATTCCGCTTGTGATTAATTCTGAAACTAAATTACCATCCAGCAAAATGTGTTCTCCATCAAGATAGTTTATTCCGTTTATTTTGAATAACTGATAAACGTACGAGCCGCCAATTAAAGCTGACAATCCGGCAAATACTCCTGAGAGTCCGCTTAAAGATATAAATCTGGAAGAGCGCTCCATCATGGAACGAATATGTGATAAATCTTCTTGATGCTTCTGATTCATAATTAAAGTACTTTGAGTTACAAAGTTATTATTTATTTTGAATTGGCAAATAAAAAAATGTCTTTTATTTTATGTGATTGAAATTTATACTTACAAGGTTTTGGAAACTTTGCAGTAACATCGCTTATCGATTTGTAATGAATGTGTTTTATGGAGAAAAGATGTAATCCCTACGGGATATTTTTTCTGTGGGATTTTTTTTTGCTACCAATATTTAATTCCTAACGGAATATCTTGGAGAGATTAAATCTTGGTAGAAAATAATTTACGCTACCAATATTTAATTCCTAACGGAATATCTCGAGAGATAAATATTGTTAGAAAATAATTTAACGCTACCATTATTCAATTTCTAACGGAATATCTCATAGGGATTAAATATTAATAGAAAATAATTTAACACTACCAATATTCAATTTCTAACGGGATATCTCGGAGAGATTAAATATTGGTAGAAAATAATTTAACGCTACAAAAATTCATTTCTAACGGAATATCTCAGAGAGATTAAATCTTGGTAGAAAATAATTTAACGCTACAAATATTCATTTCTAACGGAATATCTCGGAGAGATTAAACATTGGTAGAAAAACAATTTAACGCTACCAATATTAAATTCCTAACGGAATATCTCGGAGACATTAAATATTGGTAGAAAAACAATTTAATCATTCTCTTTTGTCCTATTAAGGACAACATATTTTGAATTATCCCTAATTAGTTAAAACCTACAAGGCTTTGGAAACCTTGAAGGAACGAAAAGTTCTTATGGATTGCATTTGCGTGAGGGATAGTAGGAAGCTACCGAAGTAGCCCGGATAGCCCGACCGTATCCCGATAAGCGGGTGAATATGCGCAAAGTATGTTTGCCCGCTTATCGGGATGCGGTCACGCCAAACTTATAAAAACGAAAAACCTACTCGATGGAATAGGCTTTTGTTTATAAATGAGAAATTATGTTTATCAAAACCATCTTCGGCGTTTGAATAAAAAGACACCAAATGAAGATAAGAGCACGGAAACAAATAGGAGAATCCAAATGCCGTATTTGCTTTCTTCAAGACCATTTGGCACGTTCATTCCGTACAAACTCGCGATTAAAGTTGGAATCATTAAAATGATGGAAATGGATGTCATTTGCTTCATAATATTATTCATATTATTGGAAATTACCGAGGCATAAGCGTCCATCATTCCGGTTAGGATATTGCTGTAGATATTGGCCGTGTCCTGCGCCTGACTTAACTCAATTTCGACGTCTTCTAATAAATCCGGATCGTAATCTGTTTTATACGCTTTTAAGTTTTTAACGCGATGAAACAAAACGTCGTTTGCTTTTAATGATGTTATAAAGAATACTAAACATTTTTCGATTTGAAGTAAAGCCTGCAATTCTTCGTTTTTGATGGATTTCTCCAAATTATCTTCGGCGAGTTTTATTTTTTGGTTGATTTGTTTTAGATATTTCAAATACCAAACGCTTGATGATAAAAGCAATCTTAAAACCCAGTCAGCATTATCTTTTACCTGAATGTTTTTGCGTTGTGAATAGAGCATAAAATCGTTTATGATTTCTGTTCTGTAAAAAGTGATGGTTACGCAAATATCATCCTTAAAAATAACTCCAAGCGGTATGGTCTGAAAAGGCAGTTTGACATCGTCGCTTTTGATGGGAACACGCATGATGATTAATGTCCAGCCGTCTTCAATTTCGATACGGGGTCTTTCGTCAATATCTTCAATATCGTTGTAAAATGCTTCGGGAATCTGAAGTTCTTCTAGTAAGTATTTTTTTTCTGTTTCTGATGGAGATTCGATGCTTATCCAGCAGTTTGGCGTCCATTTAGGGATTTCGATTAATCCGTTATTGTTTTGGTAAAAGGCTTTCATTTCAAAAATACAGGGTGTTATCACAGCATTTTGAAAATGGTCAAAAGCTGCTTTTAATTTAATACTAACGAATAATAATCGTCCATTTGGAGAAGTGTTTTTTAAAGTGCTGCAAAAGTATCTTTTATTTTTTAGACCCAAAAGTTTAAACTATTAATTATATATTAAAACAACAAAACCTACTCTTTCGAATAGGCTTTTGTCAATATATTTGAAATAAATTATTTGTTTTTTGCACTTCTCATTTTGCGTGCTAAAAGTGTATTTTTCAACAACATTGCAATCGTCATGGGTCCTACTCCACCAGGAACCGGCGTTATGAATGATGCTTTTTTGCTTACTCCGTCAAAATCAACATCGCCTTTTATAACATATCCTTTTGCGTTTGAAGCATCGTCAACTCTTGTAATTCCAACGTCGATAATTACAACTCCGTCCTTTACCATATTGCCTTTTAAAAATTCAGGAACTCCTAAAGCTGTAATAATGATATCGGCATTTTTAGTGAATTCTGCTAAGTTTTTAGTACGGCTGTGTGTTAAAGTTACGGTTGAATCTCCCGGATTTCCTTTACGGCTCATTAAAATACTCATTGGGCGTCCTACGATGTGGCTTCTTCCAATAACTACAGTATGTTTTCCAGAAGTTTCTACTTTGTAACGCTCTAACAATTCCATAATTCCGAATGGTGTTGCGGGAATGAAACTTTCCATTTCAAGCGCCATTCTTCCAAAGTTGGTTGGGTGAAAACCGTCAACATCTTTATCAGGATCGATTGCTAATAAGATTTTTTGTTCGTCGATATGTTTTGGCAAAGGCAACTGAACGATATATCCGTCAAGATTATCATCTTCGTTTAATTCTTTTATTTTAGCTAATAAATCTGCTTCGGTAATATCTTCAGGCAAAGCTACTAAAGTCGAGTCGAAGCCTATTTGCTGGCAAGATTTTACTTTACTTCCTACGTAAGTTAAACTTGCTCCGTTTGTTCCAACGATTACGGCTGCCAAATGAGGAACTTTTCCTCCTGCTGCTTTTATTTGTTGAACTTCGGCTGCAATTTCGTTTTTGATGTCTTCAGATGTTTTTTTACCGTCTAGTAGTTGCATTGTGTTTTGTTATTTTTGTTTCAGGTTTAAAGTTTCAGGTTAAACGAAACTTATTATTTATTATAATGAAAAAAGTTTCAAATTTCAGTCTCAAAACCTGAAACCTGAAACTTGAAACTTTTAATTTTATTATCTCGGCATTCCGCCTGGCATTCCTTTCATGCCTCCCATCATTTTCATTAGGTTTTTTCCGCCCGGACCTTGCATCATCTTCATCATTTTGCTCATTTGGTCAAACTGCTTCATTAACTGATTTACCTGCTCGACTTTCGTTCCAGAACCTTTTGCGATTCTGGCTTTTCTTTTTACGTCGATAATAGCCGGTTTGCTTCTTTCGATTGGTGTCATCGAGTGAATGATCGCTTCGATATGTTTAAAAGCGTCATCTTCTATCTCTACATCTTTCATGGCTTTTGAAGCTCCCGGTATCATTCCAACCAAGTCTTTCATATTACCCATTTTCTTTACTTGCTGAATTTGCGTTAGGAAATCATCAAAACCAAATTCGTTTTTAGCGATTTTCTTTTGAAGTTTTCTGGCTTCTTCTTCGTCAAATTGTTCCTGCGCTCTTTCTACAAGAGACACAACGTCTCCCATACCTAAGATACGCTCTGCCATACGATCCGGATAGAAAACATCAATTGCTTCCATCTTCTCGCCTGTACCCACAAATTTGATTGGTTTGTTTACAACCGATTTAATCGAAATTGCAGCTCCACCACGAGTATCACCATCTAATTTCGTTAAAATAACTCCGTCAAAGTTTAAGATATCATTGAAGGCTTTTGCTGTGTTTACAGCATCTTGTCCTGTCATTGCATCTACAACAAACAAGGTTTCCTGTGGCTGAATTGCTTTGTGTACACGTGCAATTTCATCCATCATTTCCTGATCTACTGCCAAACGACCAGCGGTATCGACAATAACTACGTTGAAACCGTTTGCTTTTGCGTGTTTGATTGCGTTTTGGGCAATTTCAACAGGATTTTTATTTTCCGGTTCTGAGTAAACCTCAACACCTATTTGATCTCCAACAACATGCAACTGATTAATCGCCGCAGGACGGTAGATATCACACGCTACAAGAAGTGGTTTTTTATTTTTCTTAGTCTTTAAAAAATTGGCAAGTTTACCAGAGAATGTCGTTTTACCAGAACCCTGAAGTCCTGACATCAAAATAATACTTGGATTGCCCGAAAGGTTAATTCCGGCAACATCACCACCCATTAATTCTGTAAGTTCGTCTTTTACTAACTTCACCAATAATTGTCCTGGCTGAAGTGTGGTTAAAACGTCCTGACCAATTGCTTTTTCTTTTACTTTGGTTGTAAAATCTTTAGCAATTTTAAAGTTAACATCGGCATCTAATAAGGCACGACGAACTTCTTTTAAGGTATCGGCAACGTTTACTTCTGTAATTTTACCGTGCCCTTTTAATATATGGAAGGCTTTATCTAACTTATCACTTAAATTATCAAACATACTATTTTCTTTATTTGAAGTGCAAAGATAATCTAATTAGGTATTTCAGGCAATTTTTATTTAAGCGCAATTTTTTGCCACGGAGTTTAGTTTTGCCACGAAGACTCGAAGACACAAAGTTTGCTTTTTTTAATTTCTTTGAGCAAAAAATATAAAAAAGGCGCAAGAAAAAATCTTTGCGCCTTTGCGCCTTTGTGGCTATAAATCTTTGAACCTTTTTAAAATTGAAAATAAATAAACGGCTGAGAACCTGCGACCGCTGTTGCGTAAACAATCCAGTAAACGAAGCCAAGAATTATTGCTTTTACTAATAATGGTGTTTTGTCGAAAACTGATTTCATGCCGTTTGTGAAAACTTCCGGTAAGAAATGCCAAACGTAACCAAACAACATTAATCCAAATACGTTTTTATATCCTAAAATGATAACTTTCCAATTTTCAGGTTCGAATGTTAACTGACCTATATTATTGATTACCTGTAAGGCTGTTTCGAAATCTCTGGCGCGGAAAAAGATCCAGCAGAAAACAACGAAATGAAATGTTATCAGGATTGAGAAAAAATTCCAGAAGAAATTAGAACCTTCTTTTTTGGAAGGAAAAAATTCCATAAATATTTTATGAACCGCTAATGCCAATCCGTGTAAAGCTCCCCAAATAATGAATTGCGCTCCGGCTCCGTGCCATAATCCGCCTAAAAGCATTGTGGTAAATAAATTGAAATTGGTTACCAGCGTTTGATTTTTTTTCTTCGAAAGTAAAAATGTCAGGCAAAATACTAAAATTGATGCAATCGCTATTCCCAGTGGAATAAAGCTTTCGTTTACATTTGACATTCCCCAAAGTAATAATCCGAAGAAGAATAAACTTGGGAACAAAAATCCCGCAAAGGTTCCTTCTCTGTTTCCTCCAATAGAGATATATAAAAAGTCTTTTAACCAGGTTGATAATGAAATGTGCCATCTTCTCCAGAAATCTGTAATCGATACTGATTTATACGGTGTTCTAAAGTTGGCCGGCAATTTAAATCCTAACAACAAAGCAATCCCGATTGCCATATCTGAATATCCGGAAAAGTCACAATAAATCTGAATTGCATATCCGTAAGAAGCCATTAAATTTTCGAATGAAGTGTAACTCATCGGTGTGTCAAAAACACGGTCGACAAAGTTTATCGAGATATAGTTTGAAATTACGGTTTTCTTAATTAATCCGCCAATGATCAAAAACAAGGCGTTGTTTACATCTTGTTTGGTAAGATTTAATTTTTGATAAATCTGTGGCAGAAAATCTTTTGCCCTAACAATTGGCCCGGCAACTAACTGAGGGAAAAACGAAACAAAAAATAAATATTCGATATAGTTTTTTGTTGGCTTTATTTCTTCACGATAAATCTCGATAATATAACTCATCGACTGAAAAGTATAAAACGAAATTCCGACAGGAAGAAAAACATTATGCAATGCAAAATGACCGCTGAACATGTCATTATATGTCACAATCATAAAATTCATGTACTTGAAATAGCCCAGTAAACCTAAGTTTAAAATCACACTAATAACAAGATATATCTTCTTTCGACTGTCTTTTGTTTCTCTAAAAATAATTTGGCTCAAGCCATAATCAACTACCGAGGAAAGCAATAGCAAGAGAAAATAAATTCCGCTTGACTTGTAATAAAAGAAAAGCGAAAATAGAATAACGTACGTTAATCTTAAATAAAATGTTTTGCGCAAAAATGCGTACACAAAATAAAAAACCAAAAACAAGCCGAGAAAAAGACCCGTATTGAATAATAATTTTTCGTCCGGATTATATATGAACCAACTTTTGGCTTGTTCTAAAGTAATTTCTCCAAAATTCTGAACAAACCAATCATTTATGCTATTACTTGTTGTCAACTTACTTTTTTGATTTAAAATTATCGTATGCGTTTAAAAATGCTTCTGTAAAAAGTTTTGCTTGTTTTTCGTATCCTTTTTTAGAATAATGAACAAAATCCGGACCTATTAATCCTTCTGCTCTTAATGCCCGAACTCCCGTTATACCTCCAAATTCATCGTATAAATCCCAAACGGCAAAATCATCTTTTTCTGCAACACTATTAATACGTTCTGCATACTCTTTAACATAAAAATTTGGTTTTCTTCCTCTGTGCAGCGAAGGCGGCGGCGTCATGACAAGTATCGGAACGTCAATTTTTTGTTCTTTCAGATTACTTATAAATTCGCGTAGCTGTCTGATATAAGCCGAAGCTTCCATGTTGTCATAACTTTCATTTGTTCCGAGTGAGAAAATCAGCAAGTCTGGCTGTAACGCTTTTAATTGTTCAAAAAACAAAGGATATTTATTGTAGTCTGAAAATTTAGCACCGTTTACGCCGATTCCACTATAAGTTATTCCCGGATTATCTTTTTCAAGAACCAAACCGTTAAGTTCAAAATCTGATGCACTTTTATTGGGAATCAGGTAAATTTTATCTAATGCTTTTTCTGACTTATAATAATGAGAGAAAGAATCGGCTGCAAGGTTTAGCGGAACAAATTCTGAACTTTTAATCTCTTTGGGTTTTGTTTCATTTGTTGGGATTTTCAAAATTCTTCCTGCACGAATATTATTGGATTTCAGATTATTTGCTCTTCTAATCTCCACAATTGAAACATTGTATTTATCAGCAATTACAGAAATAGCTTCTCCTTTTTTAATCTTATGGGTTACCACTTTTCTTTCCGTAGATTGAATAATATTGGTTTGAGACGATATTGCCAAATCAAACATATTCTGGTTTTGCGGCGTAATAATATGAATTGAGTTGAATTTATACGCCGGATCTTTTATGTTTAATTGTACTGCAAAACCGCCGCTGTCTCTCCACAATCCAATACCGCTTAAACCAACGGGTTTATTTTTTGCCGGAAGAATATTTCGATAACTTTCCCAGGTTCTGTTCGAATAAAATCTTTCGTTGTAAGAACCGTTTGTTTTGGCTAATTGATACGGAAAAACAAAACCTCGTCCTGCATTTCCAAATTGCTGCTGCAAAATTTTTCTGATTTTATTGGTCATTAAATCTCCCTGAATATGAGAATCACCAATATGTACAATGTTTATTTTTTGTTTATTATCGCCTTCATTTTCTTTTAATCTCTTAAAGACACTTTCTAATACTTTTGCATTATAAATGTGATTACCTGTATAAGATTCAATCGTTGCGCTGTCGATTTTACTAATCATTTTGTTAGATATTAAAAGTGAGACTGACTTTTGCGCCTGATTGTTTATAGAGAAAAAAAGACAACAAAAGAGGATAATAAGTTTATTCATTTAGACTATCTTTTTTAACAGATACAGAATCTGCTTTCGCTTTTCTGACTGTTTTGGGTTTATCGGCGACATCGCGTTTTTCGCGCAGCGCCTTATATTGTTCGTATCCTTTATTTAACTGGCCATACAATAAATTACCAATTGCTTTTGCACCACGCTGGTTAAAATGTGTATAATCTTTATTGGCTCTGGCCGGCGCTTCATCAGCCCATTTTACCATAGAGCCGTCGCCGCCCATTAAGGTATATAAATTTACAAATCCCGATTCTGTTTCAAGAGCATATCTTTTTTGGGCTTTCATTAAAGGAACTACTGCTGAATCTGTTTTCATTTCCAAATCATATTTGGTCGATTTATCAGCCGTTGAAACAATTAAAATAGAAACTCCAGGAAAAGATTCCTTGATTTTATTTACCGTTTTCTTCATTCCTTTTTCATACCAGGAATAATTTTTAGTTCCGTAATTTAAAACATTAGTTCCGTAATGCAAAATAACCAAATCATATTTTAAGCTGTTATTGAAAGCCTGCATCACATCAGCATTAAACATCGATATTGGCAATCCTGAATTTCCTCTCTGAGAGAAGTTGTCTACGTGAACTCCGCTTCCGTTATCGAAATTAAAACCATAAATAGGAATTGAATCAGCCTGAACAAAATTTGCTTTAAACGCTTTTATACTTCCCGAAGTTACTTTTAAAGTATTCACTAAATTATTCGGAGAAAGCGTTTTTCGCAATGTATCTTTTCCGATAATAAAATTGACGTTTCCTCTTCGATGAGACTTTCCGTAATATAAAGTCGGATTATCCAAAGTCGAAACATGTTTGTTAAGTCCGGCTTCGAATTGGATCCAGGTTGGATTTTTAATATCATTAGCAAAGAAAACATGACCGTTTACTCCAAAAGGATTTATTGGCCTTTTGACATTTAAGTACGATTGTGTTTTCCAGTTTTTAGAATATACTGATTTTATAGATCCTCTTGATGCTGCAGATTCTGAAGTGATGGAAACAAATCCAACTCCATTTCCACCAAAACGTTCCTGATAATTATTTCGAACATCTTGCACAATTAAATCACCATCGGTCATAGAATCGCCATAATAAGCAATCCTTACTTTTGCCTGCGGATTTTTTTCCAGCTGATATAATTTCTCATAAAAAGAAATCAAGTATTGATATCCCTTGTAATTCTCGAAAGTTTCAGAAGGAAATTCAATGCCCTGAGTTGCATCAAAAGTGATATTTTCCTGTGCTTCCTGTTTTTCAATTTCGGCAATACTGTCGCTTTCTTCAGATAAAGAATCATTGGCCACCGACTCTAAAAGCAAACTGTCTATAAGTACGTTTTTAGAATCGATTTTACTGTCCGAAAAAATTTTATTCGGTAAAACCTGTTTAAACCCTATGAAAGCTATAAATGCCAATGCTACAATAGCAAAAGACTGAAAAAAATATGATTTTGTATTCACTTAGTCGTTATAAATTTTGAAGAATAAACGTACAAGAACATGTTCTCTATTCTTGTTAATTCCTTATAAAAAACACGTGCAAATATAGGATTAAACATTAATTTATCTTTGTTTTTAACAATAAAAAAAGAGGTCAGATAAATCTGACCTCTCTCAAAAAAAATAAAAAAAACAAAGCTAATGATTAATTAGATTTTATATGTTTTATCAGTACAACTAAAGTATTTTCTAGAATGTTGTAGTGCTGTTAGCTTGGTATGCAAAATTGAAAGTATAAAATCCTGACAAATCAGTCGCTGAATCTGGTGTAGCTGGTGCATTTTTATAATAACTTAATACTTCAAATTTAGCATATTTACCATCATGTGTTTTTACAACAAATACTTTTCCGGCAACAGGTGAAACAATATGAGTATTCACATCATAATTATACCATCCTTTTCCACTTCCTTTAGGAATTGCATAAACAGTAGCCGCATCCTGAACAAAAGCTGATGCTGCAGGGTATAAAGTTACGCTGGCAAATGTACCAGAAACGATGCTTGCAGCACCAGATCCTGTTCTGTTTGGTTCAGCTTCTGTCATTTTAACTCCGCCGTTTACTAAAATTGTGGTTGTACTGAAAGCAACATCCCAATTATCATTGGTAACGACTTTATTTTCAGAAAAACTGAACTTTGTAAATTCTGCTGTTGTTGCATCTAGATTAGAAACTTTTTTAGTTTCAACTGCTGGAATTGTATTATCGTCGTTATTATTATCATCATCACTACTACAAGATGCAGTAAAAAGTACTAGAGCTAAAAGCGAAAGTTTTAAAAATTTTGTTTTCATGGTAAAGGTGTTTAAATAAATATTAATTAAAAATTATATAGAATTCGTGCAAAAAGTTGTCTTCCTATTAGATTAGGAATCCCACTTGGATCTGTGTAATTAAATAAATTATTAGCTCCTGCCTGAAGCATAAGTTTATCCGTAATATATTTTGAGGCTGATAAGTTTGTGATAAAGTAGTCACTTATGAAATTGTCATATGTGTCTAGAATTCCGTTTCCATTGGTATCAAACATTCCGTATTTGCTTCTATACAAAACACGCAAATTGATATCCGCTTTTATTGATGGAATGGTATAAGCAAGTTTAAGATTTGCTGTATGTTTCGATCTGTTGTATAATCCGAAATAATCTGATTTACTAATCTGAATAGTTTGTAATTCTGAATTGCGGATGTATTGATGCTCTTCAAAATTATCAAGAACTGATTTGTCTTTGGCAGTTAAATATTGGTATCCTAATGAAACTGAAAAATCTTTTGTAAAATTATAAGTCGAATTATACTCTAGCCCATAAGTAAAAACATTAGTATAATTAAAGTAGCTAAAAACATTCTGCCCATTTTGTTTTGTAGCAACAACACCAGTATCTATTAAATCACTAATTGAATTATAAAAAGCATTTAGTTCTATTTTGAGTTTGTTTTTTTTATAAAACCCTCCAAAATTAAAATTTACCGAACTTTCCGGTTTCAACGGTTCATCAAAATTGATTCCCGATACCCTTGAAGCGATTTGACCCTGACTATCCAATTCATTTAATCTGTCTTCAGCAACATTATAACCTAAAACAGCATATCCCACTGATGGATTTGTAAAATCAAAAAATAACTGACGGAAATCAGGCGCCTTATAGCCATATCCTATTGAACCTTTAAGAGAAAAACTAGTATTAAATTTATAATTTATTGCTAATTTCGGACTTAATTGTGATGCGTATTCACTATGATTATCATATCTAAATCCAGCAAGAATGTTTAGTTTTTCTGTTGGATTATAATCATATTGCAAATAAAAATATTGCGAGTTAAACTCAACATTATTTGCAAAATAAGTTCGGTCTAAAGTTTCATAATTAAATCCGGCTCCTGCTGTTAATTTATCATTCTTTATTGACCATGTTGTTCTAATTTCCGGTCTTACCAGCCACTGATTATAATATGTTTTATCATAAAGTACATTATCAGGATCATTCAGAAATGAATCATTTTTATAATTGGTAGCATACAATTCATATTCCCAATATAATTTAGAATTCCACTTGTGTTCTAATTTAATTTGCGAATTCCATTCATTTTCTTTTGCATCACCCGTATATTTTTCAGAATCAATTAAAGCTTTATTATCTATCTTTTGATTAAAAAAACGGTTGCTTACAATTAGTTTAAGATTTTCTGAAAAATCGTAATATATTTTCGGTTGAATTGTGGTGTTATGATATTTTTCAACATTCTGCAACCATGTACTTTTATCTAAGTCATATCCATCTGTCGAGTAAAAATTGGCAAATAAGTTGGCTGCAAATTTTTTCTTCTTCCAAAGTAAATTAGCATTGGCATCATTAGTATTGAATGTCGCATATCGATAAGAAAGATTACCTGAAAACATATCTTTCTTAGGTCTTTTTGTTATTACATTAATAACTCCACCCATAGCCTCTGAACCATATAAAGCAGATGATGCCCCTTTTACAATTTCAATCCTTTCTATATTTCCAACAGAAACCCTTGATAAATCTAAAACTCCTGAACTTCGTCCAACAAGCGGAAGGCCATCAATCATAATCATAGTATACGCTGCATCTAAACCTTGCATTTGCACACCTTCAAAACCACTTTCATCCGGAATCAAAATAATTCCTGTTTGTTCGTTTAGAATTTCATTTAATCTTGTAACTCCTGATTTTATAATTGCTTCAGATGTAATAACTGTCATTGGCAATGGCAATGAAGAAAGTACCCTTTCAGTTCTTGTTGCTGTAGTAACTGTAACTTCTTTTAATTCATTTTCGCTAATACTATCTTTTTGCGCTTCCTGTGCAAAAGAAATTTGACAAAAAAGAAATGCTATAAATAGGGTAATTTTAATTTTCATTATTTTTATTGAGTCTTAATAATGACGCAAATATAGAAACTATTTTTATTTGTTCTAAATAAAAATCATATATTTGCAAAAAATTAAAATCAAAATAATAAGTTATGATTACAAAAAGTCTCTATTTTTCAGCCATAATGGCTTTGACATGCAGTCTTGGCTTTAGTCAGGATAAAAAACAACAAGACATCAAATCAATTAAATCGATGTGTGGCTGTTATGAAGTAAAATTTAATTTTACAGAAACTTTTCAATATCCTAAGGATAGTCTTACTTACAAACCTTCAGAGACTAAACATGAATCTGCATTAGAATGGGTAGAATTAGTAGAAGACACTCCAAATAAAATTGTAATGCAGCATTTATTAATTGTAAGTGATGATATGATTATCAAACACTGGAGACAAGATTGGCTGTATGAAAACACTGATTTGTATTCATTTGATAAAGGAACTTCCTGGAAATACAAAAAATTAGACAAAAAAACTGTTAAAGGGCAATGGACTCAAAAAGTATATCAGGTAGACGATAGTCCAAGATATGAAGGTTCTGCAACTTGGGTACATGTTGATGGAGAAAACTACTGGTCAAACGTTGCCGATGCTCCTCTACCAAGAAGAGAGCAGACAAAACGTAATGATTATAATGTTTTGAAAAGAAGAAATATTCACGAAATTACTGCTACAGGCTGGAATCACGAACAAGACAATGCTAAGCTTATAAGAGATGATAGCGGAAAAGATGTTTTGTTAGCAGAAGAAAAAGGAATGGATATTTACACTAAGGTTCCGGACATTAAATGTATTGCCGGTCAAAAATGGTGGGCAGCAAACAATGCTCTTTGGAAAAACGTTCGTGATAAATGGCAAACTCTTTTTGACAGACATCAAGACTTAAACCTGGAAGCTAAAGTAGATAGAAAAGCACTTTATTCTCTTTTGTTTGATTTGAAACCAGACGCTACAAAAGCAGAAACTGATGCAATCATCAACAAGTTTGTAAAATAAATTTTTGTGTTAGTTGTAAAAAAGCCGATAGTTTTAGGACTATCGGCTTTTTTTTATGGCAAAAAAAACCGTATGAAATTTAATTCATACGGTTTTCTAATATTATTTTTTATTAAATGCATACTACTTAAAATGACATAGAAGAAGTATTAAAATCTTCATATTCATCTTTACTAATTTTTATCCCACCAAACATTAGTAGTTACATTACTCACTACTGTGGCATTGGGATTGTATTGTCTTTCGTCAGAAGGAGTTGGAAGTCTTAACGGAATAAGTTTCGTATCTGAATTTTGATTTGGTATTAATGCCGGAAATCCAGTTCGTCTGTAATCATTATAAGGTTCCATCGTTAAGAAAAGAGCAATGTACTTTTGCTGCATAATTGTCTCCAAATCAACTTTTGCAGTTGAAGTTTGTAAAAAATCTGATGTTATAGCATTCCCAGTAATCTTTAATACTGAAGCAGTAACTGCTTCTTGTAAAGCAGCTTTAGCATCTTGTCCTAAACGAAATTTAGCTTCAGCCTCAATAAATTTAGCTTCCGCATAAGTTATAATTCCTATTTGAGAATCGGGATTTGCGAATTTTGGTCCTATATAAGAAGTTTCAACTGTATCATCATCATTTGCAGCATTTCCTGAATATTCACCATTGTCATCTTTGCCAACCATAAATGATAACCTTGGATCATTATTAGTAATTAAATCATTTACAAAATATTTTCCCATTTTTAAATAATTTTTACGTTGTTTATTAAAGGCATACCATTGATTAAATGAGTTTGTCTCACCAAGAAAATATGTTTCTGCATCATCTGCTATTGATATCATTCCTGCTAAATTAATATAATCTAAAGCTTTTTGTGCTGCACTCGTATCAACTTCTGATAACCTTAAGGCATATCTTGCTTTTAACACATAAGCAACTTTAATCCATTTACCAGTCTGACCTTTAAAGATATAATCATCATCTCCAGGCACTTCTTCATTACTATTTTTAGGTTTCTTTAAATTGATAATAGCCTGATCCAAGATAGTTTGTAATCTCTGGTAAATTTCTTCCTGAGTATTATATTTTGGAGCTTTGCTGCCATCAGCTGCCAGAAATGCATTATCATAAGGAACATCTCCCCACATATCTGTAACATATCCTAAATTCAATGCTGTCAAAATTTGTCCAATTCCATTGTAATAAGGGTAGTCATTCGCAAAATCACGATTTAAAATATGTCCATTCATTAAAGTTGTTCCATAAATAAGATTCCACTCATTATTTATTTCTCCCTCATTAACAACATAATAACTTATAGCTCCTAGTTGTCCAACATTGGTTCCTTGCAAATGTTGTGTAAAAATTCCAGCGTTTCTCATCAATCCACTACTGTGAGTCTGAAAAGTTGAAAGTTCCATTGCTGCTAAAAGCAAAGAAGGGTTACTATTAGAAGGATTATTGGGATTGTTATTAAAATCATCCAGTTCAGTTTGACATCCTGCTAAAAAACTAATGCTAAATACTGTAAAAAGTATAGTTTTTATATATTTTTTCATTTTTATTTAATTTAGATTAAAAACTAACTTGTAGTCCCATTATGAATGATTTGCTGCCTGGATTATTAAAATAATCTAAACCATTAATACGAGAACCTGCCCCTGTTAAGCTTGTTTCAGGATCTACTCCCTTATAATTTGTGTTTAACCATAAATTTCTACCCGTAAGCGATAACTGCGCAGCAGTTATAAAAGGAAATTGTTTTACATTAAAATCATAAGAAATACTTGCATCGCGTAATCTTACCCAGTTGACATCTGTTACTGCCTCTTCGGCAGCGGCTAAATTGCTATCTCCTTTAAAGTTTTGAAAATAACTTTTAGCTGATATTTCAATATCATTAGGACTTCCATCATCCTTCACACCCGGAATTATATAATTCCTTTCTCTATCGGATGAAATTTCAGAAATACCTATTGTATTTAATCTTGCACCAGTACCATTATAAACTACTCCGCCATGTCTAAAATCTAATAAAGCAGATAAGGTAATTCTTTTAAAAACAAATGTATTTCTAATGCCACCGGTCCAATTTGGTGCAGAATTTCCAAGATTACCTTTTTGAGGATCTAATTTTGCTAAACCATTAGTTCCAATAATAATTTGACCATTTGCATCACGAAGCCATTTTGACCCATAAAAGCTTCCCAAAGGCTGTCCTTTTACCGCATAATATCCAATTGATGAGAAAGCACTTTCTATAGAAATTTCATCTAAACCTCCTGAAATATCAGTTACTTTATTTACATTTTTAGACCAATTTAAATTGATGTTCCATTGAAAAGCATTACTCTTTTTAAAAATATCATAACCTGCTTCAAGTTCTATTCCTTTGTTAACTAATTCAGCCGCATTTCTATATTGTGAGCTATAACCAGATGATTGAGCTAATGGAACATCAATTAATAAATCTTTAGATGTTTTATAGTAAAGTGCTAAATCCAGAGATAATCGATTATTAAAAAATTTAGAACTCAAGCCTAAATCATGTCCTAAAACTCTTTCTGGTTTTAAATCTGGATTACCTAAGCGCCCGTTTAAAGCCATACCATTTGTACCATCATAAGGAAAACTTAAGCCATCAGTAAAACCATCCGTTAGGCTTGGTTGGCTAAACACACTTACAGTTCTATAGGCTGCTGGTGCAATACCAACCTCTCCATAACCATAGTTTAATTTAACGAAATTAGCCCATTCAAAAGTATTAGAAAGTATCCACGAAACGGTTCCTGAAGGGAAAATTGCACTTTTAACATTATCACCATAAGTCGATGACCATTCTTTTCTTACTGTTCCTGATAAAAAAATCTGATCTTTAATTTCAAAATCTGCTTGAGCAAACAATGCTCGTGAAATAGTATTTACCTCATAATTAGACGCATATAATTCTGTTGCATTTCCTAAATTGTACACATTTCTAACTGATAAACCTTTACCTCTCGAAAAGATATCAAGATATTGTGCAGAACGTAAATTAAGACCCGCTGTATAATTGATTTTTAACCAATCTAAATTTAATGGCAACAAACCTGTGGCTATAAAATCTCCATAATAATCTTTATTTGTTATACTATTAAAAGCAACTTCTCCTACTCCGCCTAAACTATCACCGTTTGATGAAATAGCATAAATTTGTTTACGGCTATCAGAATAAGTATCTATACCTGCTTTAGCCATTAATGATAACCATGAGGCATGGTTGTAACTTAAAAAGACATTTCCCAGTGCACGATTTACATCACTTGTAGCAGGGTTTTCATTTACAGTAAAATACGGATTATCATATGTAGCATAATAATTTGTATTATTTCCAAATGAATCTTTATAATTTCTTAAATCATAACTTATTGGGGAACGCACTAAACTTAGCATAACTCCAGATGAATTACTACCATTTTGAGCCAAAGTATTTGTAGTATGAGTATATTGCATACTTGCCCCTGATTTCCACTTTTCACTTAGCTTTAAATCTCCGGAAACTCTTATTGTATTTCTTTTCAAACCAGTTTCAGGTATCATACCTGTCTGACTTACATTTCCATAAGAAGCTCTAAATGTAGCTTTTTCATCACCTCCGTAAAATGATATATTATTTGTTTGTGTAATTCCCTCCTGAAAAAAATTATCAACATTATTATAAGTTGCCAAACCTACTGATTGTGCAGATGGCCCCCAGCTTTGTGGTGTTGCAAAATCAGGTGCAGTTATAGCAGAATTTGTTCCCTGAATATATTTATTTTGTCTTGCTGGTAACTGACTTACTTTATCTATTGCTAGTGAAGTATTAAAATCAATTCCTAAACCTTTTCCGTTTTTACCTTTTTTAGTAGTGTAAATGATAACTCCATTACCAGCTCTGGCACCATATAATGCAGCAGCAGCTGGACCTTTAAGAATCGTAACACTTTCGATATCATTAGGATTGATGTCTAATGCTCTATTTGAATTATTTATACCTGATAAATTTGCATTAAAGGGATTATCTCCTGCACTAGTTTGTGTGGTGCTATTATCTATAGGAACTCCATCAACTACTATCAAAGGATCAGTTGAGCCAGTAATCGTATTAGCACCTCTAATAATGATTTTACTTGAAGCACCGGGAGTACCGCCAGAACCTATAATTTGAACACCTGCCGCTTTTCCTGCTAGAGCCTGAAGTACATTTTGCTCCCCGGATTTAGTTATTTCATCTGAAGTAACTTTAGAAACTGCATATCCTAATTTCTTTTCCTCCTTTTTTACACCCAATGCTGTTACAACAACTCCTTCTAATTCAACAGAATCATCTTTCAACTTTACATTTACCACAGAAGAACTGGCAGCCACCTCTTGAGTTTTCATACCAATATAGCTAAATATTAAAATTTGGCTTGATTGTGCCTTTATTGAATATTTTCCATCAAAATCAGTTTGCGCTCCTGATTTAGTTCCTTTAACTAAAATGCTTACACCTGGTAAAGGTATTCCAGCATTATCTGAAACTGTTCCTGTAATTACTTTTTCTTGCGCAAATGCTAGTTGCAAAGCAAGTACAAAAAAAAGCACTACAAATCCTTTTAATTTTTGTTTCATTATTTTGATTTTTTGATTTAAGGGTGCAACTTATCACAAAAATATAATTTTAACAAGAATTTTATTTTATTTAACATTATGAAAAGTAATATTTATATTACAATTAGAAGTTTAGTAAATAAACAAATTGAGATTGCCAACTGATTTAAAAGCTTTTAGAAAGAAGTTTCAAAAAATAATTTTGTAGGAATTAATTATGCAGGAAAAAAGTATAGAATGTTTATCCTACTATAATTTTAGCATTTATGAAGAAGTATAGATAGTTTAAATACAAAATTGATCTAAGCAAAAAAACCGTCTAAATCAAGTCTAGACGGTTTAATCCTTTTATCACTTTCTTCTAAAAGCTTACTAATTCAAAATAGTTAAAAATAAATATTAAGGAGTCTTTTGAGATTTCAAATAATCTGCCGCAAAAGTACTACTCAGCAAGTTTTGTAATCTGATACTATAAGTTCAAAAAGCAATAAAAAAAGCCAATAGTTTTGCAACTATCGGCTTTCTTTTAAAAAATATAAATCTTTATAAATTTATAAAGGACTCTGCTCAATTAATGGATTGGTATCTATTTCTGCTTGAGGGACTTGAAAAATAAATCTATTATCTCCAACAGGAATATTGAATTTTCCAAAGGCAGGATGATTTGAACCAGGATAATCTCTTGTCAATGGAACTCCTAAACGTTTCATATCAAACCACGCATATCCTTCTCCCCATAATTCAATTCTTTTTTGAAGTATGATTTCATCTATTAAAGCTGCTCCGCTATTTGTAGATAGTACATATGCCGGATCTCTCGTAATCGTAATATCATATAATATTTGTCTTGCACCCGGCTCATTTCCTGCTCTCGCTAGAGCTTCTGCTTCGATATAGTACGTCGAAGCTGACCTAAGATATATATAATCACCGGCATCAATTGTTGGATCTCTAAATTTAATATTAGCATATTCTGGCAATGAAGGATAGGTTGTGTTTCCACCTGGTGCGACAAAAGCCGTTTTTCTATAATCGGTATTTGATATAGCATTGTAAAGATTTTTGTCAATATTTTTATAAACCTGCAAACCTCCAGCGTATCCACCTGCATTCGTATTATCAAAATGAGAAAAAAAGCTCGCTACAAAGGAACTTTGCGCCGACGTTATTGTTGCTCCCCACATTGTGTCACTATTAAGCGTAACATCGTAAAAACCATTTAACCATACACTTTGCATCAATAATGGATAATTCTGTCTTGCTTCGTGCGCAAGTGGAGCTGATTCAGTATATTTTCCCATTTCAAGGTAAACATCTGCTAAAAAGGCTTTTGCAATACTTTGATTTACTGCAGTAGTACCTGTACTAGGAATACCTTGTAATAATATAATAGACTCAAGTAAATCATTTTCTATAACAGTGTAAACTTCTTTAACAGTTGCCCTTGGTGCTCCCTCTAATGACACTTTAGTATAAAGCGGCACAGAGAGTTCATCTTCATTTCCAATATAAGTGGGTCCATACATACGTGCCAGCATAAAATAAAAATAGCCTCTTAATGCCAATGCCTCTCCTCTAATTTTTTTAAGATCACTATCTGTTGCTGCCTCAGCCGATACAGCTGTCAGTACAATATTTACCGTTTTAATTTGTGGATAATAAACACTCCATGCTAATCTTGATCTACTATTTGTTTGCTGTCTTGCCAAATAATTATAAAAGGAGGCATACCAGCTTGATTTTGTCATTAACATATCGTTCGACATGATATCAGTAGCTGCGAGTATTGACTTGTGCCCATAATCTTCGTGGTTACCATCTATAGATAATCCATATGATCTAAGGGCCGAATAAACTCCATTTATAATTGCCGCATTTGCCGCAGCAGATGTGGCAAGCTGATCATCATTAATAGTTGATTCCGGTACTGTATCTAGAAATTCTTTTTCACAACTTGTCAATACTAACAAGGATAAAGTAAGTATTAGTGTTTTTTTCATATTTTTAAAAATTTACTGTTAAACCAAATGAAACTGTTCTCATTACCCCATATACATTTAATGACTGTCCGTTGTTAGTTCTTGCACCGAGGTTGTTCAATCTGGGATCCATCCCTTTTCTTTCTGACCATAATGCTAAATTAGACCCCATTACACTAAATTTTGTAGACTGAATTCCAAGATCTTCCAATCTGCTGTTTTTAAAGTCATAAGATATAGAAACATCTTGTATACTTAAATAGTCTGATTTGATTAAGAAATAATCTGAAGTTGACATTTGCAGAGTCGAAATGTGATCTATTCTTGGAATATCAGAATTTGGATTATCAACGGACCAGGCTTTTTGTACATCTTTATGATAGTTTTGCCCAATATTATCTGAACCTGAATACATTGCTGTTTGGTAAACTCCATCATACATATATCCACCAAATTGATAAGCAAAACTTGCCTGGAATGTTATGTTTTTATATCTAAAAATAGTCCCAAATCCACCGTATACATCCGGATTTGCATCTTTATCATTTAAATATTGTGTTGAATTTCCATAAACATTTGTTGTTGTTCTGCCCGTTACGTTTCCTGAAGCATCTTTTACATCCATATACCATAATGCATCTCCATTGGTTTTATCAACACCAGCAAATTCTCTTAAGTAATATGCATAAGCAGGAGCGCCAACTTCAAAACGGAAGATTCCATTTGTAAAAGGTTTAGGCAACGCTGTTATCTCGTTTTTGTAATGTGTTCCATTCACCCAAATATTAAAATCGATATCTTCTGTTTTAATTACATCAACACCCAGGTTTATCTCTACCCCTTTGTTATTCATATCACCAACGTTTTCAGTTATGAATGCAACTCCTGTTGAGGGAGCATTAGGTCGATTATAAATTAAATCACTTACTTTTCTTTCAAAATATTCAGCCTCTATATTCACTCTGTTAAACAACTCAATTTCAAATCCAATATTCATGTTAGCTGATTTTTCCCATTTGATCTCTCTGTTTCCCTGATACACAGTAAGAACAGAAGCTTCTCCTTCAGCATCAGGAACGATCTCATATTGGGTTTGGTAAGCATAATAATTTCTGGCGCTTCCAAAATAAGAACGATGGCTTATTTGCGATGTTGCAGGGTAAAATATATTATCATTTCCTTGTTCTCCATAGCTTCCTTTCACCCTTAAGTCTGTAACTACTTTAGATTTAGGAAAGAAAGATTCTTTTACAACAGACCACGCTGCTCCAAAACCGTAGAAATTACCCCATCTGTTTTCTGGTGCAAATACTGATGATCCATCTCGTCTAAAACTCCCATTAATAAAATATTTTTCTTTGTAATTGTAGTTTAATCTTGAGAAATATCCTTCTACTTTATATAAATCATTATATCCATCGACATATACATATTTTGTTGCATTGCTTAAAATTGGCAAATTTGGTATAACAGCATTCGATTTTTGACCTGCCAGCATTTTTGATTTATAATCAGATGATTCATGTCCAACAAGAATGTCAAGGGTATGATTTCCAAGCGTTTTCTTCCAGGATAAAAGCTGTTGATTTGTAATCGTATAATCATTTGATGTTGCAGTCGAATTACGACCATTAACAGGTTCGTCATCTCCTCCTTCTCCGGTAGTTGTATTTAAATAATATCCCGCTAACAAATCGTATCCAAGATTATATCTGAAATTAAAGTCTTTTAAGAAATCTATCGAAACATAGCCTCTTGCTCCAAATTTATTTTCTTCATTTAAATTTGTATCTAATAAAGTGGTAGCATAAGGATTAAGCTTTCCTCCATAAGGACGAAACTCCCTACTGTCTAGTTTATTAAATTCATATGCTCTGGATCCATCAGGGTTTGTCACTATATTTCCGTTTGCATCTCTTTTCCATATTGTATAGATAGGTGCAATATTTCTCGCCCAGCTAAACAAATTACTGTAAGTAGCAGATCCTACCTGAGAGATTGGTGCGTTTTGATCTGTATTAGCAAAATTTAAATTTGCTCCCACTTTTATTTTACTGTTAACGTTATAATCTACATTTGCTCGAACTGTTGCACGTTTAAAATTCGAATTAATAGTATATCCTTCATCTTTAAGATATCCCACAGATAAATACGAACTAAGATTTTCTGTACTGGTTGATAAGCTTAAGAAATGCTCCGTTCTAGTGGCATCTCTAAATAATTCTTTAGCCCAGTCATCATGATATAATAGTCTGGCATTAGGATTAAGTTGTCCTGTTGCTGGATCTATCACCTGATCATTTGGCACATTATAATTATTATATCCTAACGAATAAGTGTCTCCGGTAATTAAGTTTTGCGCTGCTAAGTTTGAAGCATCAGCAGGCGTTTCACCTTGATAAATGAAACCATTTCTTATTCTGTTGTAAACAACTTTATAATATTCTGCCGGATCTGTAATCACGTCATATTCAGGAACAGCCCTTGAGTTAACCCCAATTTTAGTTTCGTAAGTAACTTTTAATTTTCCTTTTTTTCCTTTTTTTGTAGTAACAATGATAACCCCATTTGCTCCTCTGCTACCATATAATGCATTTGATGAAGCATCTTTCAGGAAACTTATAGATTCGATATCCTGGGTTGCTATAGCATTTATGTCTCCATTATATGGAAAACCATCTACAACATACAATGGTGAGTTTGATGATGAAATAGACCCTATACCTCTAAATCTTACCTGAGGCGGATCGCCGGGTTGTCCGGAATTAGCACTAATTTGTACCCCCGCAACTTTACCGGTTAAAGATTGAATTGCATTTGAAGCCTGAGTGTTTTCTAATGCTGCAGCGTCAATTTTAGTAACGGCGCCAGTAATCTCAGATTTTTTTTGAGTTCCGAAAGCCACTACAACAACGCCTTCAAGTTCTAAAGCATCTCCAACCAATTTTGCATTAACTGTTGTTGATGATGCCGGTTCTTCATTTGCCTTCATACCGATATAGGTAAATAACAGAATTTGATTGGGTGCAGCTTTTATAGAATACTTACCGTCAAAATCTGTTTGTGTGGCATTATTTGTTCCTTTAACTGATACGGTAACACCCGGAATTGGCATTCCAGAGTTATCAGAAACAATTCCTGAAACAGTTCTTTCTTGAGAAAATGCTACTTGAGATAGCATTAAAAGAAGTACTAGAAATCCTTTTAATTTTTGTTTCATTACTAAATATTGTTTAAGGTTATTCATGCAAATTATTAAAAAATAACAATTTTAACAATATTTTTGTAGTATTTAACAATTTAAACCTACGAATTTACTTGCTTTATTAGAAGATAATGATTGTGTTAACAAAACAAATTTGAAGGAAAGAAGAATATTTTGCAATTCTTAAATGATAAAAAAACCGTCTAAAATCCCAGTTTCAGACGGTTTCATCCTTTATTTTCACTAAAAGCTTACTAATTCAAAATAGATAAAAATAAAAAATAAGTTCCCTTAAGCAGAACTATTTAGTCATATAATAAATTTACTACAAAAAAATTAAACTACCAAAATTAAACAACTAATTAACAGCAACATACAAATAAACAAAAGGATTGAATTTTAAATTTTGCCACAAAAAAAGCCGATAATTCTAAGGAACTATCGGCTTTTAAGTATAAATTATTTTTTCTTACATTCTCTCCGGAACTTCAATTCCTAACAAAGTAAATGCTGATTTAATAACTTCAGCTACTTTTTGAGACAGCTGAACTCTGAATATTTTTTTTGTTAAGTCAGTTTCACCTAAAATATGAACGGATTGATAGAATGAATTGTATTCTTTTACCAAATCATAGGTATAATTGGCAATCAAAGCCGGACTATGATTTTGTGCCGCATTTTGAATTACTTCCGGGAAAAGTTCAATTTGTTTTACCAATTCTTTTTCTTTTTCGTGAAGCTCTTCGATATTGGTTTGTGCAGAAAAATCAAAATCAGCTTTGCGAATGATTGACTGAATTCTCGCGTATGTATACTGAATGAACGGACCTGTATTGCCGGCAAAATCAACTGATTCTTCCGGATTAAATAAAATACGTTTTTTTGGATCTACTTTTAAAATGTAATATTTCAAAGCACCAAGACCAATTGTTTTGTATAATTTGGCTTTTTCTTCGGCAGAATAACTATCCAGTTTTCCTAAATCTTCAGAAATTTGTTTGGCTGTATCTGTCATATCCTGCATCAAATCATCGGCATCAACAACAGTTCCCTCACGGCTTTTCATTTTTCCGGAAGGCAAATCAACCATTCCGTATGATAAATGATACAAGCTTGAAGCCCAGTCAAAACCTAATTTTTTAAGAATTAAAAACAAAACTTTAAAATGATAATCCTGTTCATTTCCAACGGTATAAACCATTCCGCCAACATCCTGCATATCTTTTACACGCTGAATGGCAGTTCCAATATCCTGAGTCATATAAACTGCAGTTCCGTCAGAACGCAAAACGATTTTACGATCAAGACCTTCATCCGTTAAATCAATCCAAACTGAACCATCAGGATCTTTTTCAAAAACACCTTTATCAAGTCCAACCTGAACAACATCTTTTCCTAGTAAATAGGTATTGCTTTCGTAATAATATTTATCAAAATTAACACCAAGATTTGTGTAAGTTGTGGCGAAACCGTCATAAACCCATTGGTTCATTTTCTTCCAAAGTGCAATTACTGCATCATCCCCAGCTTCCCATTTTTTCAGCATATCCTGCGCTTCAACAATAATCGGCGCTTGTTTTTTAGCTTCTTCTTCGGTTTTTCCGGTTTCTATCAATTGATTGATTTCGGCTTTGTACGCTTTGTCAAATTCCACATAATATTTACCTACCAGTTTATCACCTTTAAGATTTGAACTTTCCGGAGTTTCACCGTTTCCAAATTTTTCCCATGCTAACATCGATTTGCAAATATGAATTCCACGATCGTTGATAATTTGGGTTTTATACACTTTTTTACCCGAAGCTTTAATAATTTCAGCAACAGAATATCCTAATAAATTATTACGAACGTGACCTAAGTGCAACGGTTTATTGGTATTAGGCGAAGAATATTCGACCATAATTGCCTTATCATCCGGATTGGGCGTTACATATCCAAATTTAGAATTGTCTTTTATTTCATTAAAGAAATTCAAATAATAACTATCCGCAATTACAATATTCAAAAAGCCTGAAACTACATTGAAGCGTGCAACTTCAGTAACATTTTCAACCAGATAATTTCCAATTTTATTTCCTAATTCGGCAGGATTGCTTTTAATCACTTTCAATAAAGGAAAAATTACCATTGTAATATCGCCTTCAAACTCTTTTCTGGTAGTTTGAAACTCGATTTTATCAACAGTAACATCAAATAATGCTTGTATTGCTTTTTGTATAGAAGGTGTAAGAATTTGTGATAATGACATGTAAACTTATTTTTAAAGTGAGCAAAGATACTGCTTATTCATCAATTAGAGAAAACGAAAAAGATATAAAATCACATAAAACAGTTAGAATTTCACAAAGAGCGATCCTTTTTAAATGTTAAAATTATTAAAAAATCAAAACGCTAATCTCTTATAAAACAGAACATCTCTGAAAATATTTATTTTTTTATTTCATTTTCTGTAACAAAACAATAACAAAAGAGTCTTACTTACAAAATCAAAAATCATTTTTCAGAAAAAAATATCTAAAAACAATCATCATCAATCAATCAGATAATCATCATCAAACTATGAAATTAAAATTCTTTCTGTTCGTATTACTGGGTGTAATAACAACAGTACAAGCCCAAAATTCAGGAACAGTTTCCGGAAAAATTATTGAAAAATCAAACAATGCACCTATTTCTTATGCGACAGTTTCTATTAAAGACAATGGAAAAGTAGTTACCGGAGTAAACACAGATGATAATGGAGATTTTTCGATTAAAAATTTAGCTTTAAAAAGTTATACTATCGAAATTCAATATATTGGATTTAGAAAATATATTGGTTCTGTTATTTTAAGTGAAAACAAAAAAACAGCAACAGTAAATGTTTCTCTTGAAGAAGAAGCAACTCAGTTAAAAGGAGTAAACATTATAGCGGAACGTTCGACAATCGAACAAAAAATCGACAGAAAAGTAATTAATGTTGGTAAAGATTTGACGACAGCGGGAGCTTCTGCATCAGACATTATGAATAATATTCCGTCTGTGAATGTGGATCAGGACGGAAAACTTTCGCTTCGCGGAAATGATAACGTACGTGTATTAATTGACGGACGTCCTTCTAACATTGATCCTGCTCAATTATTGAAACAAATTCCATCAACTTCTATCAAAAAAATTGAGTTGATTACAAATCCAAGTGCCAAGTACAATCCTGAAGGAATGTCCGGAATCATTAATATTGTTTTGCATAAAAATGCAAATAACGGTTTTAACGGAACTTACAGCGGCGGAATTACTTTTGGACAAACTGCAAAATTCAATCAGTCTTTAGATTTAAATTACAAAACCGGAAAAGTAAATTTCTTCGGAAATGCAGGAAACAACTTCGGAAAACATTTTAATGACGGATATATTGCAAAAGCAGATCAAAGTACTGTTCAAACATTAGATATTGTTAATGATGATGATTCTTACTTATACAAAATTGGTATGGATTATTTAATTGATGATTTCAACACTTTGTCTTTTTATACCAATCAAAATAAATCATCAGGAGTTGGATTAGTAAACACTAATATTGATTACATCAATTCGCCTGAAGGTATTGCAAATATGTATCAAAAATCACGATATGAAGGCCCTAACACTACAGGAACTTACAATCTTGCCTACAAACATATTTTCAAAAAAGAAGGCCATACTTTAGATTTCGAAGGAAACTACAGCGACACCAAAGAATCTCAAAATGCAAATTTTAACAATCAGATTACAATGCTTAATAACACTGTAAACTCGGATATCTATAATGACTTTTATGAGTACGATAGAAAACTGGGAACACTGAACGTTGATTATGTAAATCCGCTAAATGCTAAAACAACCCTTGAAGCAGGTGCCGAAGCCAGAATAACACGTACGGATAATGATTATAACAGAAATAACCCAACTAATCCAACCCAAAATCAAGTTTCTAATTATACTTATGATACTGATATTTATTCTGCTTATGTCACTTTTGGACAAAAGTTTACAAAATTCAGTTATCAGGTAGGAGGACGTTTTGAGACTTATAAAATGGCTGCTAATTTAAATCGCGGTGAAACAAAATTTGATGATGATTACATCACATTGTATCCATCTGCTTATTTGACTTATAACTTAAATGAGAAAAACACTTTACAATTAAGTTACAGCCGTCGCGTAGACAGACCAAGTTTAGACCAGACAAAACCTATTCGTGAGTTTTCTACACCATTAGTAACTTCGTTTGGTAATCCTGATTTGAGACCACAATTCACGAATTCTGTTGAAATTAACTACACCAAAACACTTGAAAAAGGAAGTTTTACAACCGGAGTTTTCTACAGAAGCATTAACGATCAAATTAGCAGAATTTTATATCCTGATGAAACAGATCCAAGCGGTAACAAACAAATTATGACTTTTACCAACTACGATCATAATACTTCTTTTGGATTTGAGGTTTCATTCAATTATAAAATTACAAAATGGTGGGATATCCAGCCATCTATTGATTTTTCAAGTATTAATCAACAAGGAGTTGTATTTCAATATGATGCAGCAACAAATACAAGCAACCCAATTGAAAGAAAAGTTACAGTTGGTGCATTCAACGGTCGTATGAACTCAAACTTCAAGGCAAACAAGCGTTTAAGCTTCTTATTATTTGGTTTTTACAGAGGCGCAGTTGACGGATTGCAAAATAATAGCCATGAAATGTACAAAATGGACATAGGTTCGCGTTATACATTGTTAGACAACAAGATGAACATCAGTTTACGTTTTAATGACGTGTTCAATACAATGAAATATGCGTTTGATACGATGTATCCTTATCCGCAATCTGGTCAGTTTTCATGGGAAAGCCAAACCGTATATTTAGGATTAACGTATAACTTTGGAGGTGCAAAAATCAAAAACCTGCAACGTAAACAAAGAGAAGATAACACTAATAAAGGCGGTGGTGGAATGTTTTAATCCCTCTTTTATTAGTAGATTTTAATAGTTCTTGTAGAAAAGAAAAGCCTGGAGTATGCCAACTCCAGGCTTTTCTATTTTCATAAATCGGTTATAAAAAATTCTTTAATTCTTTTACTTCTTCCGGATTTGCTGTTTCTGTTTTATCTGTAATGGCTGATGAATGATAAAATGTAGGTTCCAATTTTTCCTGAAGTAATTTAATATTCGAAGATCGTAATCCGCCGCCGGGCATAATTTCGATTCTGTCTTTGGCTAATTTTTGAATTTTCTCTAAAGCAAAAATTCCTTCTTCCACATTTATTCCTTGTCCTGAAGTCAAAATTGTTTTGAAACCACATTCAATAATATCTTCAAGAGATTTTTCGACATCCTTAACAACATCAAAAGCACGGTGAAAAGTACAGGAAAGCGGATGCGCTAAATGCACCAATTCCTGATTTTGCTTTTTATTGACCTTCCCGTTCTCTTTTAAAATTCCAAAAACAAAACCATCAACTCCCAGTTTTTTATACTGTTTAATATCTTGCTTCATTTCGGTTAGTTCTTCATCAGAATAAACGAAATTTCCACCACGAGGCCGTATAATGACATGCATTTTAATAGTCAGGCTTTCACGGACTTTTACAACCAAAATCGAATTTGGCGTTGTTCCTCCAAGCTGCATATTCTCGCATAATTCTATTCGGTCAGCACCATTTTCCTGAGCTATTAATGCTGATTCGTATGTAAAGCAGGCTATTTCGAGTTGGTTTTTTTTCATTTTAATTTATTTAAAACAAGACTTTGGCTTCATATTGAATACTTTTATCCTGAGCGAAGTCGAAGGCGCGCCTATTGGAACGAGGCTTCGACTCCGCTCAGCCTGACAAATAACTATTAAATGACTTATAACTCTATTGTCACCCTGAGCGAAGTCGAAGGCTAATTTACACTAAACTTCTTTTTTATCATAATTATTATAATTGGTTTCATTTAAACATTCTGATAGTTTTTTCAAATCATCCCAATTATCATTTATAATTGCTTCTTTCTTTTTTCTCCTCTAGCCTTTTACTTGTTTTTCAAATGCGATAGCCTGATTCACATCATTAAATTCTGTACAAAAAACTAATTCCAACGGTCTTTTATTGTAAGTATAACATTCTTTGTTTACTCCATAATTGTGTTCATCAAATCTTCTATCAATATTGTTTGTAAATCCTGTATAGTAACTATTGTCACTACATTTTAATATATAAACGTAATATCTTTTCATTCTATTTTAAGTTAATTGTATTAGAGCATAAAAGTAAGAATAATATTTCTTTTTTATTATTAGTCCCAATTGTCAGGCTGAGCGTAGTCGAAGCCCCGCTCCTATTGGCAGGCTTTTATTTAACCAACACGAAACATCTGGACTTGTTAATTGGAACGTGTGGCTTCGACTACGCTCAGCCTGACAACCGTTATCAAAAAAAATATTTGGCAAATGAAAGAAATTCGGGATTGCCAATTGGAACGCGGGGCTTCGACTCCGCTCAGCCTGACAATCGTTACTAAACTCTATTTAGCAATAAATGGGTATAAAAAAACCCGCTCCAAAAAAGAGCAGGTTTTAAATATTATTACTGAAAATTTAAATTACCATTTGATAATTGCACTTGCCCAGGTAAATCCACTACCAAAAGCAGCTAAAACAACGGTATCTCCAGATTTGATTTTTCCTTGTTCCCAAGCTTCGGTTAAAGCGATTGGAATAGATGCTGCGGTTGTGTTTCCGTATTTCTGGATGTTGTTATGCACCTGATCGTCGCTCAATTTGAATTTATTCTGAATGAATTGTGAAATTCTCAAATTTGCCTGATGCGGTATCAACATGTCAATATCTGAAACCTGCAAACCATTTGCTTCCAAACCTTCATTAATTACCTCAGCAAAACGAACTACTGCGTTTTTAAACACAAATTGTCCGTTCATATATGGATAATAACTTTCATCATTCGGGTCGTTATCAGCTAAAATATCAGTTACCCAACGCGCTCCCATTCCCGGTGCCTGCAAAGCTAATTCCTCTGCATGTTGTCCTTCTGAATGTAAATGCGTAGACAAAATTCCTTTTGTTAAATCTTCTTCACGGCTCAAAACAGCTGCTCCTGCTCCATCTCCAAAAATCACCGAGACGCCACGTCCGCGGGTTGTCATATCCAATCCTGTTGAATGTACTTCTGAACCAATTACCAAAATATTTTTATACATTCCGGTTTTAATATATTGATCTGCAACAGAAATAGCATACACAAAACCTGAACATTGATTTCTAACATCTAATGCTCCAACGGTTCTTAAACCTAAATCACGCTGCACTAAAACTCCCGGCCCAGGAAAATAGTAATCCGGACTTAATGTAGCAAAAACTACAAAATCAATATCTTCTTTGGCTACGCCAGAACGTTCTATTGCAATTTTAGCAGCTTTAACTCCCATGATAGTCGTAGAATCTTCTCCACGAATAATATGTCTACGCTCCTGAATTCCGGTTCTTTCCTGAATCCATTCATCATTTGTCTCCATTATTTTAGACAAATCATCATTGGTGACAACATTAGAAGGAACATAATATCCTAAGCCCGCTATTTTTGAATGATACATATTCTTTTTATTATTTGTTAAAAATTTGGATTGCAAATTTAAGTATACTTTAAAACATAAGCGTACAAATTACTATTTTTTTCGGTATTAGCAATTTAATATCGTTTAATTATAAAGTCGATAAAGTTTTTTTATTGAAAGAAAAGCAAGTTTTGAGACAAAAAAATAGAAATAAACTAAAAAGCCACAAACATATTTTACTGTCCATGGCTTTTTGTTTTATAAATAATTTAAAGCTAAAAAAACATTTTCTTCAAGTGGTAAATCAATTTCACTTTCAAAAAATATTAATTGGCGTTTATATACAGATTCGATCAGATAATGATTTCCTCTAAAATAAGTTCTTCTGATTTTTACAGGCAATTTAGATTCGGGAACCATTTTAAACTGGTGCGGATAAACCAGCGTTTTATGCGTTTCATCTTCATACGAAACCAATAAATGTGTGGCAACTTCGTTTACTTCTCCAAAAAGTGAAGCGACATATTTAGTTTCAGGATTCTCATAAATTTTTGTTGGATTATCTTTGATGATAACTTCTCCGTTTCGCATCACAATTGCTTCATCTGCAAACGACAAAGCATCTGTACTGTCATGTGTTGCAATGATAACCGTGATTCCTTTTTGTTTTAGATATCGAAATAAATTTCTTCGCAAAGCATTTTTACGAAAAGCATCAATTTGGCTAAATGGTTCATCCAGCAAAATAATTTCCGGCTCTAAAGCCAAAACTCTTACCAAAGCCACTCTTTGCTGCTGCCCTCCACTTAAAAATTTTGCTTTTACATTAGAGAACTGATCCATTTCGACCATTTCCAGTAATTCCTGAACACGAAGTTTTTTCATGTTGGCAAAACCATTAGAAAGAAACTTTCCAACATTTTCTGCCACGGTTTCAAACGGAGATAAATCAAAATCCTGAGCCAGATATTTCATATACGGCATTCCGGGAATCAAATTGTATTTTGGACCTAAAATCGGTTTTTCATTATAAAAAATCTCACCTTCATCAAGATCATATAAACCATACATAAGTTTAAGCAGCGTACTTTTACCGCAGCCACTTTCGCCAATAATAGCAATATTCTGACCTTTTTCTATGGTAAAAGAAACATTATTAATTACCGGTTTATCAGTATACGAAAAAGAAATATTTTTTATGTCGAGCATGAGTTATAATTGAGAAAGCAAATTTACAATGTTTAATTTCTAAAGTCAAAAAAAAAGCCGCTTCAATTGAAACAGCTTTTTTAAAATTATATTGTGAGCTAAATTATTTTCCGGCTTCAGCCTTAGCATCATTTACCATTTTGTCGTTTGCAGTAATTGAAAACTCTACACGACGGTTTTGAGCTCTTCCTTCCGGAGTATCATTTGTTGCAATTGGATCAACAATTCCTAAACCTGAAGTTTTGAAACGGCTTGATTTTAATCCTTTTGAAACTAAATAAGCCTGCACAGACGCTGCTCTTTGTCCTGAAAGTGTTAAGTTATATTCTGGTTTTCCTGTGTTATCAGTATAACCAAAAATCTGAATATCAGTATCTCCGTAATCATTAAATACAGGAACTAATTTATCTAAATTTGCTTTTGCAGTACTTGTTAATGTTGATTTATTAGTATCAAAACGAACTGCATTTTCATTCAAAGTTAAGTGAATTCCTTCTCCAACTCTTTCTACCTCTGCACCTGGCAAAGCCTGATCGATTTCACGCGCTTGCTTGTCCATTTTGTTTCCAATAAGTGCACCAGTTCCACCACCTACGGCAGCACCAATTGCAGCACCTAAAGCAGCGTTACCGCCTTTTCCTAAATTATTTCCTAAAATACCACCAATAAGTCCACCGGCAACCACTCCAATTCCCGCTCCTTTTTGTGTGTTATTTGCATTTTTAACTGAATCGCAACTTGCAAAAAAACTTACTAATACAAGTAAACTACTCAATCCTAAAACTGTTATCTTTTTCATATTTATTCTTTTTTAATATTAATTAGCTCTTTGAAATTGGTAAACCACATCTGTGCTTTTTCCACCAACATTAATGTTATCAATTAGCTGAAATGAGTTATCACTTAAACCTGCTACTTTTAGCAAATATCCTGATTTAACATTTTTTGATTTTAATCCCGGATCTACAATTTTAAGAACAAAAAGTCCCTGATTGTTGATGCTCCATACAATTGGCGAAGTAAATGCAGTACAACTTGGCGCATTTAAAGTCATTGTACCCTTATTATTGTTTGAAATAAAGTTCCATGTACTACCAATGAAGCATTTTGAGTCTGCAAGATCAAAAGAATTTACTTTGATATATTCAGAACCCGGATAAGAAACATTGGTCAAAACCCAATTTCCTTTAATAGCTACTTGAGTAGGTCTGTCAAGTTTAGTTGAAAGCGTAGTTGCCTCAGTTGAAGCTGTTGACGAAGATGATTTACACGCAAAAAACATCGTGGCAATCATGCAAATGAAAATAATTTTCTTCATTTTGAATATTTTTTTTAAGTTAATACTTACAGTTTAACAATTATTATATTACAAAGATACAATTCATAAAAATAAGTTGGGTTTTAAAATCTAATTATTTTCTTTCAAAATTAACACTTACGACATTTTGTCATTCTATAATAATTGGTATTCTATTTGAAGAAATGAAAAGCATCACGTTAAACTAAATTTATAAAATATGACAACAGGTAAAATTAATGTTTCAGTAGAAAACATCTTTCCCTTAATCAAAAAGTTCTTATACAGCGATCACGAGATTTTCTTACGTGAATTGGTTTCAAACGGAACCGATGCTACTTTAAAATTAAAACACCTAATTAGTATTGGTGAGGCTAAAGTAGAATACGGAAATCCTATTATTGAAATTAAAGTTGATAAGGAAGGCAAAAAGATCCATATCATTGACCAGGGTTTGGGTATGACTGCTGATGAAGTAGAAAAATACATCAATCAGGTTGCCTTTTCTGGAGCCGAAGAATTCCTTGACAAATACAAAGATTCTGCAAAAGATTCCGGAATTATCGGACACTTTGGTCTTGGTTTTTATTCTGCTTTTATGGTTGCAGAAAAAGTAGAAATCATTACAAAATCATACAAAGACGAACCGGCTGCACACTGGACATGTGACGGAAGTCCTGAATTTACTTTAGAACCGGCTGACAAAACTTCACGTGGTACAGAAATCATTTTACACGTTGCCGAAGATTCTTTAGAATTTTTAGAAGATTCTAAAATCAGCGGTTTATTAAATAAGTACAATAAATTTATGCCTATTCCGATTAAATTCGGAACAAGAACAGAAACACTTCCAAAACCGGAAGATGCGCCTGAAGATTACGTAAACGAAACAGTTGAAACTGATAATATCATCAATAATCCAAACCCGGCCTGGACAAAACAGCCGACTGAATTATCTGATGAAGATTATAAAAACTTCTACAGAGAATTGTATCCAATGCAATTTGAAGATCCGTTATTCAACATTCACTTAAATGTAGATTATCCGTTTAACTTAACAGGAATCTTGTATTTTCCTAAGTTAGGTTCTGATATGCAAATTCAGAAAGATAAAATTCAATTGTACCAAAACCAGGTTTACGTTACAGATAACGTAGAAGGAATTGTACCTGAATTTTTGACAATGTTAAAAGGAGTAATTGATTCTCCGGATATTCCGTTGAACGTTTCCCGTTCTGGTTTACAAGCGGATGGTGCGGTTAAGAAAATCTCTAATTACATTACTCGTAAAGTTGCTGATAAGTTAAAAGCATTATTCAACGAAAACCGTGCTGATTTTGAAGCAAAATGGAACGACATTAAAATCGTTTTAGAATACGGAATGCTTTCTGAAGATAAATTCTACGAAAAAGCAGGTGCATTTGTTTTATATCCAACGGTTGACGATAAATATTTTACTCTTGAAGAATTAAAAGAGAATTTAAAAGAAAACCAAACAGATAAAGACGGAAAACTGGTTATTCTTTATGCAGGAAATAAAGATGCACAACACTCTTATATTCAAACAGCAAAAGACAAAGGATATGAAGTATTGCTTTTAGATTCTCCTATTATTTCACATTTGATTCAAAAAATTGAAGGTGATAATAAAGATGTAACTTTCGTTCGTGTAGATTCTGATCATATTGATAACTTAATCAAAAAAGACGAAAACACGATTTCTAAATTATCTGATGAAGAAAAAGAAACTTTAAAAACTTCCTTAGAAGCTTATATTCCTAAAGCATATTCTGTTCAGTTAGAAGCTATGGATAGTCAAGCTGCTCCATTTATCATTACGCAACCTGAATTTATGCGTAGAATGAAAGAAATGAGCCAGTCTGGCGGTGGCGGAATGTTCGGAATGGGTAATATGCCTGAAATGTACAATCTGGTTGTAAATACCAATTCTGATTTGGCTACAAGCATTTTAAATACTGAAAACAAAACGCATCAGGAACATTTGGTAAAACAAGCTTTAGACTTAGCTAAATTATCTCAAAACTTATTAAAAGGAGAAGCATTAACAGCTTTCGTAAAAAGAAGTTTTGAAATGATTAAATAAAGATTTTCACATCTTACTATATTACTAAACCTGCAAATAATATTTGCAGGTTTTTTTATGACCGAACTCGAATATTTATGTGCTGAAAAATGGGTAATTATCCCCTTTTCCAACACACGAGCATTCTATACTTTTACATCTCCCTGAATCATAACTTATTGATTATCAATATTAAAATTAAAAAGTCATGGATAAGAGAAAATTTACGGAGAATGGAGAGATTTTGACAATTTTAAAAGATTTAAAAGAGCAGGTTAAGCATAAAAAATATTCTGACATTGTTGATGTTCATAATTGTCAATATGTTGATTTGGTGCAGGAAGGCGGCGGAGTGTTAGGAATTGCTTTGGTTGGTTATGTATATGTTTTGGAACAAATGGGAATTCGGTTTTTAAGTCTCGCCGGAACTTCTGCCGGGAGTATCAATACGATGCTTATGGCCGCTGCAGGAACTTGTGATATTGAAAAATCAGAATGGATATTGGATTGTTTGTGCAATAAGAATTTATACGATTTTGTGGATGGAGATCATGACGCCCGCGAATTCATTGACACTTTACTCAGCGATGCAGGAAATGTAAAACTCGTTATGAAAGGCTGTCAGGTGGTAGATAATTTCAAGGATGATCTGGGATTAAATCCGGGTAATAATTTCTACCAGTGGATTTCGAATCTTCTCTCTCAAAAGGGAATTAAAAATTATGCTGATTTAAGAGCTTTACGCTTAAAAGGAGTTTCGGATAAAAATAAGTTATTTCGAATAAACAGCATTAATTACGGAGATAAAGAAGAATATACCAGACAAGATCATTGGAGCGAAATGGCCATAATTGCCGCCGACATTACTACGGAAAGTAAAATTATTTTTCCTAAAATGATGGATTTGTTTTACTCCAATCCTGATGTTCAAAATCCCGCCGATTTTGTTCGCGCTTCGATGTCTATTCCTTTATTTTTTACTCCTTTTAAAATAAAAAATATTCCAACCGGTGTTGAAGCGTGGAACAAATGGAACGATGCAACCTGTTTAAGAACTTCTGTTCCGTCTGAAGTTATGTTTATGGATGGCGGTATAATTTCAAACTTCCCCATTGATATTTTTCATGAAAATTTAAATGTTCCGGCCTCTCCTACTTTTGGTATAAAACTGGGATATGATAAAAATGAGATTCATAAAAACGAAAAGATAACCAATGTCATCAGTTCTATGTTTGATACTGCGAGATATGGCTACGACTCAGAATTTTTAAGAAAGAATCCTGATTTTAAAAACCTTATTGGATACATCGATACCGGAAGTCACAACTGGCTCAATTTTAACCTGACAGAAGACGCAAAAATTGATCTTTTTATTCGTGGTGCGCAAAAAGCTGCAGAATTTTTAGTGCGATTTGATTGGGAAGAGTATAAAAAAATCAGAAAAGCAAAAAGCGAATATTACAAAACTGTTTAAAAAAAAATCAGTCGTTTGTAAAACATTTTTAGATAAAAAACGTTTTAAAATCCTGTAAGCTAAGATTATAGATTTTTTTTATTGCTATTCTATTTTTTTATTAAATTTGAATACTTTACTAACCCAATCAAAAACCAAAACTACTATGAAAAAAACTGTTATTTTATTACTAACTATTTGCACAACAGGACTTTTATACATTTCCTGTTCCAGCAATGACAGCGAACAAATCCCTCAAACGGATGTATCTTCAGTTGGAGCTTCAATGGCAATTGATGCGACAAATGAAATGGATATTAAAACAGGATTATTCGTTTCAACCAGGAATCAAGCTACTACAAAACCTACCGAAACTGCTCCCGGAATTTGCGCAACTATTACAGTAGCTCAGGAAAGTGCAGATTCTTATCCAAAAGTTTTTACTGTAGATTATGGAACCACGGGCTGCACAGATAATCAAATCGCAAGAAAGGGAAAACTAAAAGTTACACTCTCAGGTCCCATTACAACGACGGGAAGTAAAATGACCATTGAAAGAATAGACTATTATATCGCTGGTTTAAAATTAGAAGGAACTATAGAATATACAAACACGACAACTGTTGCCACTGTGCCGCAATTTAGCAGAAAAGTCACTAACGGAAAATTTACTGATTTATCCGGAAGAATTTATCTTAACTCCGGAATGGTTACCGTAAAACAAACTGCCGGCGTTGATACTCCTTTTGTACTGGACGATAATGTTTATGAAATGACAGAAGGAACTCATATGGTAACTTCTCCAAGTGGCGAAATCTTAACGTTAACTGTTCAGGAAACTTTGATTAAAAAATACTCTTGTGAATTTATTTCCAAAGGAAGGTTAAAAGTTCAGGGAGGAATATTAAATGGTATTATCGATTACGGAAACAATAATTGCGATAGCAACTACACGTATACAAACGAAAACGGATTATCATTCAACTTAGCAATGTAATCAAATAAAATGCTGAAAATCAATAATCCCAATTTAGAAATAGATTGGGATTTATTTTTATTAAAAATTAAACACGGACAACTTCACATTCAAACTATTTTCTTTATTTTGCAGCAAAATCTAAAAACCAATGAAAAAATCAATTATTGCCTTTGCTGCAATTGCACTATTAGCATCATGCAGCAAAAAAGAATCTACTGACGGTTTACACTTAACAGGAAATATTAAAGGATTAAAAAACGGAACTTTATATATTCAAAGAGTTGTTGACACTTCGCTTGTTGCTATTGACTCTATCAAAATAGACGGAAATTCAGCATTTGAAAGCGATATTAAACTGGAATCTCCAGAAGTATTGTATTTATTCCTGGATCGCGGAGTAACCAATTCACTTGACAATAACATTCTGTTTTTTGCTGAACCGGGCAATATGAATATTGACACTAATCTTGATAATTTTATTTACGGAGCTAAAATTACCGGATCTAAAAATCAGGAGTTATATGAAGAATACAAAAAAATAAACTCTCGATTTAACGATGAAAACCTTAATATGGTTGCATCAAAATTCAATGCGATAAAAAGACAAGATCAAAAAGCAGTTGACAGCATCGACGCAAAACAACAGTCTAATATTAAAAGAAGATATTTGTATGCTACAAACTTCGCCATTAATCATAAAGACCACGAAATAGCACCTTATATTGCTTTAGCAGAGATTTACGACATCAATGTAAAGTTTTTGGATACGATTCAAAAATCTATGACTCCAAAAGTAGCGCAATCACTTTACGGTAAAAAGTTAACGAAGTTTGTTAATGAAATAAAAAAAGAAGAACAAAAATAGTTTCATAAATCATAAAAAAAAGTCCTGAGAATCTCAGGACTTTTTTTTATGATTTAAAATTCCAATTAAGAAATTCCAAATCCAAAATATTATAAAGCATAATGAATGGTGCAAAATTATAATTTCGAAATTTCTGAACATAGCCAATGGTTTCAACCATTGGGACGCCATATATTTCACAATGAATTCCCTCAATACGTTTCTATAATTACGTTTCTATAATACGTTTTTATAAATACGTTTGCATAATACATTTTCATAATACGTTCCCCAAGGTTGAAACCTCGGGCTATAATGATAAACGATAGAATTAAGAAATTTATAGAAGGTGACGTTTTCATAATACGTTCCTATAATACGTTCCCCAAGGTTTAAACGTTGGGCTATAATGATAAACGATAGAATTAAGAGATTTAATAGAAGGTGACGTTTTCATAATACGTTCCTATAATACGTCCCCAAGGTTGAAACCTCGGGCTATAATGAAAAAAAAATATTAAGAGATTTAATAAAAGGTTATGTTTCTATAATTGCTATAAAACAAAAAAACCACCACTTAAAAAGTGATGGTTTTACGTTGAGCCGGCGGAGGGACTCGAACCCACGACCTGCTGATTACAAATCAGCTGCTCTAGCCAACTGAGCTACGCTGGCGACTCATTACGGGTGCAAATATAAAATGGTTTTTTGAATTTCCAAAATAAATTTGCACTTTTTTATACTTTTTTTTTGCTTACAATTCGTTGATTTTAGCAATCAATTGATTAGCAGTTTCTTCCAATTCAACATTGATTTGTTTGAAGTGCGCTTTTTTGTTTTCAACGTTCTTTGCGTTCACTTTTGTAATCAAAGTATCAAAAGCAGCGATAGCCTGATCGATCAAAGCATTCGTTTCTGGAGTAGGATTTCCTGAAGTAGACATTTCAAATAAGTAAATTGCCTCAATAATATCTCCTAATACGAAATTGATATCTTTCTTTAAATTTTTAACGTTTGCCATTTTTATTTTAATTTTAATTTGCGACTGCAAAAATACACATAATCTTTCTATTAAGCGCTATGAAATGTAAATTTCTAAAATAGAAGCATTTCCAGTCAAAATAAATGCATTAATCTCAGCCGGAACCAAAATGGTATCTCCTTTTTTATACGATTGTTTGAAACCGTCGTATTCAATTTCAAAACTTCCTTCGATACACATATAAACCGTAAAACTTGTTCCTGATTTAGAAACTTCCAATTTATTTTCTAACGGAAGAAAATTGGTTGTAAAATACGGACAATCAACCACTACATTTGATGTATTTGTTTTTGTTTCGTATTTTTTCTGTGTATCAACTTTATTATAGTTTATCGCATCCAGTGCTAAATCAACATGAAGTTCTCTTGTGTTTCCTTGTGCATCTTTACGATCAAAATCATACAAACGGTAGGTTATATCAGAGGTTTGCTGAATTTCGGCAACCACCAATCCTGCTCCAATAGCGTGAACGGTTCCTGTTTCTAAAAAGAAAACATCTCCAGGTTTTGCCGTCACAGTATCTAAAATCGAAACTAAAGTTTTGTCATTTAAATGTTTCAGATATTCCTCTTTACTGGAGTTTTCTTTAAAACCAACAATAATTCTTGAATTCGAATCGGCTTGTGTTACATACCACATTTCGGTTTTACCAAAAGAATTATGACGTTCTTTTGCCAGTTTATCATTCGGGTGAACCTGAATCGAAAGATCTTCTCTTGCATCTAAATATTTAAAAAGTAACGGAAATTGCTTTCCAAAACGTTTGTAAACTTCAGTTCCCAGAATTTCATTTGGCTTTTCGTCAATAAGATCCATCAACGATTTTCCTTTTAATTCACCATTCGACACAACACTCACGTCGCCTTCTACAGTTGATAATTCCCAGCTTTCGCCTGTTATTTTAGAAGTAATTGGTTTGTTAAGAATAGTTTTTAGTTTTTCTCCTCCCCAGATTCTTTCTTTTAAAATTGGTTCAAATTGTAACGGGTAAGTTGTTGGTTTCATAAGTTTTCTTTTTTGGCTAATATGTTAATTAATTATTGTTGATGTGATTAATCTGTTTTTATAATACTAATTCTTTGATTGTTTCTAATGCCTTCGGAATATGTTTTGCTGCATTCATGCTATCAAAAACATAAATCACAACACCATTTCTGTCTATGATATAAGTAACTCTTCCTGGCAAAAGTCCAAATAAATTATTTCGAACCCCAAAAAGCTGTCTCAGTCTTTTATCAGGGTCAGACAATAATATAAAAGGCAATTCATGTTTCTTGGCAAATTTGTGATGCGATTTTACGCTGTCACTGCTTATACCGATAACTTCAGCTCCTAAATCCTTAAAATCTTCATATTGATCCCTAAAACTACAAGCTTCAGTGGTACAACCGGGTGTATTATCTTTTGGATAAAAATAAATCACCAGAGGCTTTCGACCCAAAACATTTCGGCTTTCAAAAACTTCTCCGTGACTATCCTTTGCAGTAAAATTCGGAACTATATCTCCTGTTTTTAATGACATTTATTATTCTCCTTTATAAGTTACAAAATTGCGGTCCGTTTCATTCAGGACGATTTCTAAATCAAAATCGGGCTGAATTCTTTTTCTAATTTTATTCCATATCACAACCGCAATATTTTCTGCAGTTGGATTCAAATCCTGAAATTCCGGAACATCCAGATTCAGGTTTTTGTGATCAAACGGAATTTCTACTTCTTCCAGTATAATATCCGCTAATACTTTCACATCTAAAACAAAACCAGTTTCCGGGTCAATTTTTCCTGTAACACTTACTGTTAAACCATAATTATGACCATGAAAATTGGCGTTATTGCATTTTCCAAAAACAGCATCGTTTTTTTCAAATGTCCAATCTTTCCTGTGCAATCGATGTGCAGCATTAAAATGTGCTTTTCTTGATATGGTTACTCTCATTTAGGTTTGGTTGGTATATCGTTAAATTTTATGGTCTTCTAAAAAATGATAAAATTCATCAAAAATTATTTTAAACCATACAGTATAAATTTCGGGCTGTTTTTCAATATCTTCTTTAACATCTTCAATTTTCATCCATTTCCAGTCTTCTACTTCATCTAAATTAATCGCCGGATTGTCATTATAATAACCAATCATTACATGGTCGAGCTCGTGCTCTGTCAAACCATTATCAAAAGGTGCTTTATATATAAAATGAAAAAGTTCTTTCAATTCGGTTTTAAAGCCCATTTCTTCAAATAATCTTCGGCTTCCTGCTTCGATATTTGTTTCTCCTTCACGCTGATGACTGCAACAAGTATTTGTCCAGAGTAAAGGCGAATGGTATTTTTGATGTGCACGCTGCTGCAGCATGATTTCATTTTTACTGTTTAAAATAAAAACCGAAAATGCACGGTGCAAAAGAGCTTTTTCATGCGCTTCCAATTTTGGCATTAAGCCAATTTGTTCATCGTTTTGATTGACTAATATTACGTTTTCTTCTATCATAGGGCGTTTTGTACAAACAAAAATACGAAAAAAGAAATGGCTTGAAAATCCTAAAAAAGATTGTGAAAAGTTTAACGAGCCTACAGTTTTACAAGTATTTAGTATTCAAAACTTTAAAAATATTTTTTCCTTTTAAATTCCCCTAAAAATAAGTCTAAAAAACTAAACCCATTGCATTTACGTAAATAAAAAAAAGTTAAAACATACTTAAAAAAATCTCAATTGTAAACTACACGACATTTCTAAGCCAACTCTCGTCGTACCTTTGATTTACAAATTTAAAGCCTCACTAAAATTATGAAAACAAGAATCCAATTTTTCACTCTTTGCTTTATACTTCCGCTCTTTATATTTCAGGCTTGCGGACAATCTTCAAAAAAACAAAATACAAAAACTGTTGTTATGGAAAACAAAATTGATAAACCCGGAAATCCATATTACTCAAATACAGACACGACAAAATTAAACGTTAGCGATGCCGAATGGAAAAAAGTACTTCCGGAAGATGTTTATGCCGTAATGCGTCAAGCGGATACGGAAAGACCTTTTACAGGAAAATACTGGAACACGGATGAAAAAGGAACTTACTATTGCGCTTCATGCGGAAACCTGCTTTTCAGATCGGGAGCAAAATTTGCAAGCAGCTGCGGATGGCCAAGCTTTTTTGAACAAGACAACAAAAAAAGCGTCGTTTACAAAAATGATAATTCTCTTGGAATGGAAAGAATCGAAGCACTTTGCGGAAGATGCGGCGGACATTTAGGTCATTTATTTGATGATGGACCAGCGCCAACCGGAAAACGCTACTGCATGAATTCGATCGCACTTGATTTTATCCCTGATTCTCAAAAATAAATATTCTTAATATGAAAAATACAATTCTTATTTTCCTTTTTGCCTTATCCCTTAATGGTTTTGCGCAGACAAAAAAAGCTTCAAACCTGGAAACCATCACCGTTGGCGGAGGATGTTATTGGTGCGTTGAAGCAGTTTATGAAAACTTAAACGGAGTAAAATCTGTTGTTTCAGGATTTTCCGGCGGAAAAGTTGCCAACCCAACTTATGAAGAAGTTTGCACCGGAACAACCGGTCACGCCGAAGTGGTACAAATTACGTACGACAAAAACGTAACCAATATTAATGAAATTTTCCAGGTTTTCTTTACCGTTCACGATCCTACAACTTTAAACAGGCAAGGCGCTGATGTTGGCACACAATATCGTTCTGTGATTTTTTATAAAAACGAAGAACAGAAAAAAGCAGCGCAAAGTATCATTGCCGAACTTAACAAAGCAAAAGTTTATGACAGTCCGATTGTGACAAAAGTCGAACCGTTTACCAAGTTTTATAAAGCCGAAGATTACCATCAGAATTATTATGCAAACAACAAAAATCAACCGTATTGCAAAATGGTAATTCAGCCCAAAATGGCAAAATTCGAAAAAGTCTTTAAAGATAAACTCAAAAAGAAATAAATTCTATATAAAAAGAGGGAAATGAATTAAATCATTTCCCTCTTTTTTATAACCCATTTTTTAAACTAAAATTATTTAGCTACTTTTTTAAATCTCATCATCGGCACATCGCCTTGAATTAGATTTAGTTTTCCATCTTTATCAATAGAATAACTTGTGATTTTTTTCATTTGTTGTAAAAATTGTGCTTCTCCACCACCATCACAAAACATCATTGTAGTTGGTCCCGGCTCTCCAAAAGTCAAAGAATTTCCATTTAAAGTAAATGGCGCACTGTAGCCATTACATCCGTTATTACCAAAAACATTTTTTTCTTTCTGATCAAAAGTAATTTGTGGTTTTTTATTTGGATACAATCCTTCAAAAGCAATTCTTGGACCTGAAATATATTCTAATTCCCAGGTTGTATCATAAATACCGGCCGAGCTTTTGTTTTCTTTTGATGCCATACATGAAACAAGTGATAAGGTTAAAACCGAAACGATTGCAATGATATGTTTTTTCATAATGTGTCTTTTTAAATTAAATAATTTGTTTTGTTTTTTGAAGATTAAAATTAGTCTCAAATATCTTTTCTCAATATTCATGCCCGGTTTTAAGTTTTAAACATAAAAACTTTCAACAATAATTGAGATCTTCTTATCTCTAAGTTACACATTTTTATTAAAGAGAATAGTAATACAGAACTTAAATTCCATTATACAATTGTATTTTTTTGTAATTTGCAACGGTCAAAAAACTAAAATAATCAAATAAAAAAACCACAAAATGAAGCAATTTCTTCTATTGTTTGCCTTCGTAATTACCATTACCCAAATCCATTCGCAGGAAAATTTACCAACAGATTATCTATCAAAAGAATTCCATAAAGGCCGAAGAGAAGCTTTTAGAGCATTAATGCCTGCCAATTCTGTAGCTGTAGTTTTTTCTTATCCGGAAAGAGTTTTTTCAAAAGACATTAACTACAATTACCACCAAAATCCAGACCTATTTTACTTAACAGGATATAAAGAACCAGATGCCGTTTTATTGATTTTTAAAGAAAATCAGGGAACCGGAGAAACGTATAATGAAGTATTGTTTGTAAGAGAAAAAAACGCAAACCGCGAAATGTGGACAGGAAGACGTTTAGGAGTCGAGGGAGCAAAATCTAAACTAGGACTTTCAACTGCTTATAACGGTAAAGATTTTAAGGATTTCAATATTGATTTTAAAAAATTTACGACAATAATCTACGACAAAATTCCAACAGATATTGGAAAAGACAAAAGCGGTTTTGATCTTTTTGGTTTGTTAGAAACTTTCAAAACCAAAGCAGGAATTACTACAGAAAACGAAGCTTCTTTAGAACTTTTCAGAACGATTACAAACTCATTAAGAGAAATAAAAACACCCGAGGAAATAGTTTTAATGCGTAAAACCGTAAAACTTTCCAGCATTGCGCACAACGAAGTTATGAAAGCTGTTGGTCCTGATATGAGTGAAAATGAAGCGGATGGAATTCACGCTTATGTTCACAGACATTACGGTTCAGAAGGTGAAGGTTATCCGCCAATTGTAGGCGCCGGAGCAAACGGATGTATCTTGCATTATGGAGAAAACAATGCTACAAAAATCGACAATCAATTGTTACTAATGGATGTTGGTTCTGAATATCACGGTTATTCTGCCGATGTCACGAGAACAATTCCGGCAAACGGAAAATTTACACCAGAACAAAAAGCCATTTATCAATTGGTTTATGATGCTCAGGAAGAAGTTTTTAAAATCTGTAAAGAAGGAACACCAATTCAGGATTTAAATAAAAAATCTAAAGAAGTGATCGCTGCCGGATTAATTAAATTGGGAATTATTACCGATCCTAATGATGTCAAAATTTATTATCCTCATGGATGTTCGCATTTTCTTGGTTTAGATGTTCACGACAAAGGAAATTATATGGGCAACTTAAAAGAAAACATGATCCTTACTGTTGAACCTGGAATTTATATTCCGGCAAATAGTAAATGCGATAAAAAGTGGTGGAATATTGGTGTTCGTATCGAAGATGATATTCTAATGAAAAAAGACTCATACGAAAATCTATCTGCCGACTCGCCAAGAAAATGGGATGAAATCGAAAAATTAGCCGCTCAAAAAAGTACTTTCAACGACATGAAATTTCCTAAAATATAATTTTTATTTTGCCACAGATTAAAAGATTAAAATGATTTAAATCTGTTTTAGTTTGCCACGAATTTCACGAATTAGCACGAATTAAATTAGTGTAAATTCGTGAATTCGTGGCAAAAATCTTTTTAACCTTTTAATCTGTGACTATAAAAACCTAACCTTGCTTCAGTTTTTGATGCAAGGTTTTTTTATGCAGTTTTATGATGGACATTTAGAAACTTAACCTGAATTTTAACGTACTTTGTATTCTTAAAAATACAAAAAAATGAAAGCACTTACCTTCTCCACTTTCGGGGATTCAGATGTTTTAGAATATATCGAAATCCCAAATCCGGAATTGAAAAGCGATGAGATTTTAGTCGAAATGAAAGCCATCGGATTAAATTTTGCCGATGTTTACAGACGAAAGGGGAATTATCATTTAAAAGGAAACCCGCCTTTTATTGCCGGTTACGAAGGTGCCGGAATTGTAGTTGATGCCAATAATCATCCCGAGTACAAAGTTGGAGATCGTGTGGCTTTCGCCGATGCTCCCTTTGCAAATGCAGAGTTGGTTGCAGTCAATACAAATCACGTTTTGCCTTTACCTGAAGCTATTTCATTTGAAACCGCTGCTTCTATTTTATTGCAAGGTTTAACAGCGCATTATCTGGCAACCGACAGTCATAAAACCATAAAAGGCGAAACTGTTTTAATTCATGCGGTTGCAGGCGGAGTTGGGCAATTTCTAACACAAATCAGCAAACTTCTGGGCGCGAATGTGATTGGTTTAACCTCATCGTCAGACAAAGCAAAAGTGGCAATCGAACAAGGTGCAGATCATGTTTTTCTTTATACCGAAGATTGGAAATCTCAGGTTTTCAAAATAACTCCCAAAGGCGTTGATGTTGTTTACGACAGTATTGGAAGCACTTTAAAAGATAGTTTTGAAGTCACCAAAGAATGCGGTCAGGTTGTTTTCTTCGGAATGGCGGGCGGCGATCCTGCACCTGTAGATCCGAGAATGCTAATGGACGGCTCAAAAACTTTAACCGGCGGGGATTTATGGAGTTATTTAAATTCTAAAGAAGAAAGAATCAAAAGAGCCAGCCAATTATTTCAGTGGATTACAGAAGGAAAACTTACGCTTTCAAATCCAACATCTTTCAAATTATCGGAAGGAAAACTGGCGCATGATTATCTGGAAAGCCGAAAAAGTACCGGGAAAATTATTCTGATTCCGTAAAGGATATCTGGACGTGCCACCAATAAAAAAAGGGGCTGACTATTGCAATTGCTTAGTCGCCCCTTTTTTTATTGCTGTCGGGCTATCCGCGCTACTTCGGTAGCTTGCTTCTATCCCTCACGCGAAAAAATTTGCAGATAAATCGTGTCGTCTCTACGAGACATTATATGGTATATCTATATTTTTACTACCAACATTTAACTCCTAACGGAGTATTTAATATTTATAATATTGAAGTTTTTTCACAATCTTTTCATTTCGATGAACGAGAAATGACAAAAAATGAGCATAAAAAAAATCCGTTTTTATCCGCGTACTCCAACACAATACTTTGCCACAAAAATCCAATCCGATTTTACAACTGATTAACTTCAATCTTCGTCAATTCAGACAATTGCACTATTCTGTTCACGTCATTTTTATTTGCTAGAAAAAACAAATAATTATCGCCGTGCGTATCATAAGTCATCAATTCAAGATCGTGCTTTTCTAATGCCGATTGAATATACGGAAACAAATCATGGCTATAGGTTTCTTCCGGATAATTGAAGTTAAGATCTTCGCCCATCATTTCAGAAATAAAATATTCGGCATCTTCGGGATCAAATTTCCAGTCGCTGTTCCATGCATCGATACTTTCAAAGAAATCAAAATGCCCTTCCACTTTTTCGTAGTAATCTTTTGCTTCGTTTTTAAAATCTTTAAAAAGCTTTTTTGATTGTTTTTTCAGCTCTTTTTCTTCGATATCTCCTCTTGAAACCAGTTTTACAAACTCTTCAAAAGTGTTGATTGTAACTTCTTCGATTTCCAGTAAATTTTCTGTTGAAGGAAGTTCTACAGTTTCGGGAATTTCAATTTCTAAATATTGGCAAATTGCCTGCAGTACTATTTTAAAATCTTTAATTCCAATTTCCTGCGTTTCATTTTTAGGATTTTTTACATCCAAAGGCTCGGTTCCTAATATTCCTTTTGTATAATCTATAAAATGACTGCTTGAATATAAGATTTTAAAATCGTTTGTTTCTGCACTATTTGTACAGCAAAAAAAGATGATGAAATTATTTAAAACGTAATTAAAATATTTTTTGACTTCCGCACTCGGATCTGAATAGAATTGAATGTGGATAAAATCATATTCTAATTCCTGCTGCATTATTTCATCAGTAAGAACTCCAATGTCGATTTTTTTGTAAAGTTCATTTAAAACTTCATAAGAATTTTTAAAACCTGCTTTTTCAATTTCTGCTCTGCCTTCTTCGTGATCTAATGAAGTTGGAAATGTGTATAAATTCACCGAAACGGTATCACGAATTCCTTTTACCTTTAATTCAATATTATTTGATTCGTGATATAAATAGGCATAAATCGAATCGATTATATCAAATGAAATAATGGATTCCGGTTCGTTATTTCGACCAAACAGATTAGAAAAGAAATTTTTCATTGGCGTATATTACAGGATTAATTTTTAAATTAAATATAATATATTCCAATAAATAAAAAGCCGTGATTTTGGGATTATTTCAAAGTTTCTGCAATCATTAAAGCGCATTTTTCGCCATCGATAGCTGCAGAAATAATTCCGCCAGCATAACCTGCACCTTCTCCACAAGGATACAAACCTTTTATTTGCAAATGCTCATAAGTTACAGGATCTCTCGGAATACGAACCGGCGACGAAGTTCTGCTTTCCGGAGCATGCAAAATCGCTTCATTAGTTAAATAACCACGCATTGATTTTCCGAATTCCTTAAATCCTTCTCGTAAAATCTGTGATAAAAACCCGGGAAAAACCTGTCCCATTTCTACCGAAGTGGTTCCCGGAACGTAAGAAGTTTTCGGGATATCTGCAGAAACTTTATTTTGAGTAAAATCGACCATTCTTTGTGCCGGAACTTTTTGAGTTTCACCAGCCAAATGCCACGCTTTTTGTTCGATACTTTTTTGAAATTCCATTCCGGCTAAAGCGCCAAATTTTGCAAAAGGCTTAAAATCTTCCAATTTTAATTCGATTACAATTCCGGAGTTTGCCGTAACCTGATCCCGTTTTGATGGCGACCAACCGTTTGTAACTACTTCACCCGGACTTGTTGCACAAGGCGCAATTACACCTCCCGGACACATACAAAATGAATACATTCCGCGGCCGTTGACTTGTTTTACAATAGAATACGGAGCCGGCGGTAAATGTTCGCCACGGTAATCACAACTGTACTGTATACTGTCAATCAATTGTTGCGAATGTTCTGCCCGAACGCCCAAAGCAAAAGGTTTTGCTTCTATGAAAATTTTCTTTTTATCCAGTAATTCAAAAATATCACGCGCCGAATGCCCCGTTGCTAAAATCAATTTATTTGAAAGAATCTTGTCTCCGTTTTGGGTTACGATTCCTTCCACTTCATTATTTTTAACCAAAATATCAGTTACACGTGTATCAAACAAAACCTGACCGCCAAACTCGATAATCTTGTTTCGAATATCTTCAATGATTTTTGGCAATTTATTGGTTCCGATATGCGGATGCGCTTCTACCAAAATATCTTCAGAAGCTCCAAAAGCTACCAGAAGTTCCAGGATTCTGGTAACATCACCACGCTTTTTAGAACGGGTATATAATTTTCCATCAGAATAAGTTCCTGCTCCGCCTTCGCCAAAACAATAATTCGAATCTTCGTTTACCAAATGATCAACGTTGATTGCTTTTAAGTCACGTCGGCGTCCGCGGACATCTTTTCCTCGTTCGATTAAAATTGGCTTTAAGCCTAATTCTATTAATTGCAATGCAGCAAAAAGTCCCGCCGGACCAGCGCCAACGACAATAACTTCCTGCGCCGAAGAAACATCCTTATATATAGGTAGCTCAATTTTAGTTTCCTGAAAAGGTTCGCCTTGTAAATAAATAAGGACTTTCAGGTTTATTTTTATTGCTTTTTGTCTTGCATCAATAGATCGTTTCAAGATCGAAACGTGCTGAATTTCTTTGGGAGAAACTTTTATTTGTTTAGATAAATAGTCTTTTAGCAACAATTCGTTTGTTGCAATTTCTGGTGTTACCTGAAGTAAAAGTTCTCTTGGCATTTTCTTTTATTTAATCAATTAGCTTTTCTATTTATGAAAAGAAGATGCAAAAATACTATTTTGAAATGAAATTATCTCCCTGCAGTAAAATTTGCACGCAGATTTACACAGATATAAGCAGATTTAAAACTGACTTTATAAAAATAACCGCAAAGTGCGCTAAGATTTTTAAAGGTATGATTTTATAAAAACACAAAGTTCGCAAAGCTTTATCAACACAAAGCTTTGCGAACTTTGTGTTTAAATGCGTAAAGTAAAATTAAATCTTAGCGCACTTCGCGGTTAATTCTACAGTAACTTTTTTAATCTTCCTAAAAAAGACTTTGTACCTTTGCTCCTCTGAACCTTTGAACCTTTAAAAAAATGTCTAGAAAAATAAAACTAATTTGGGATTTTCGTGGTCCGGCTTCTGCAAAAACGGCTGAACATCATGAAATTCATTTAAAAGAATATATCGCCATAGAAAAACTTCCGTTGAATATTACGGGTTTTAAAATCATAAACGAAATGCAGGCAATTGCCTTTATGGTGGTTACTGATGAAAATATGATTCAGGTAAGGGATGCTTTGAAACCGCATCGAGGGGAAGTCTATGAGTAGGTTTTCAGTTTTCAGTTTTCAGTCGCAGTCACAGTATAACTGAAAACCGTAAACTGAGACTGTAAACTTTTAGTCTCAGTTTTCAGTCAGTAAAAAACTGTAAACTAAAAACTGAGACTGTAAACTTTTCTTAATTCGCTACTTCACTAATAAACTTAATTCGCATTAAGCGCAACTCATCAATATCATAATCGCCATCGAATTCTTTAAGAGCGTCTTCGATTTTGTCTGATTCTGATTCCATGAAATAATCGTGAATTTCTTCCTGCTGATCATCGTCAAGTAAATCATCTACCCAATATTTGATGTTTAATTTGGTACCCGCATAAACGATCTGCTCCATTTCCTTAATCAGAGCGTCCATTGTAAGTCCTTTCGCGGAAGCAATATCATTTAAAGATAATTTACGATCTATATTCTGAATGATGTATAATTTATTGGCAGAATTTACTCCGGTAGATTTCACGACTAAATCATCCGGACGAATAATATCATTATCTTCTACATAACGGCTGATCAGGGTTACAAATTCACCTCCGTATTTTTTGGCTTTTCCTTCACCAACTCCGTGAATGTTGTATAATTCTGTTAATGTAATCGGATATTTTAAAGCCATATCTTCAAGAGAAGGATCCTGAAAAACAACGAAAGGAGGAACTCCCAGTTTTTTGGCTACTTTTTTTCGCAATTCGCGTAACATTCCCATTAAAACTTCATCGGCTGTACCGGATGATTTTGATGCTGTTACAATTGCTTCGTCCTCAGATTCGCTATATTCGTGATCTTCAGACATCATAAACGAAACCGGATGTTTAATAAAATCCAATCCCGCTTTGGTGATTTTTATGATTCCGTAGGTTTCAATATCTTTTGATAAATAACCGGAAACCAAAACTTGTCTCAGCAAAGCCATCCAATATTTTTCATCATGCTCTGAACCTGAACCAAAAAACGGTTGTGTATCTGTTTTATGTGCTTTAATTACGGCATTTATTCTACCTATTAATGTAAAGACAATTTCTTTTGATTTGTAAATGTGTTTGGTATCGCGTACAATTTCTAACAATTTAACGGCTTGATCTTTGGCTTCGATTTTGTTTTTAGGATTTCTGACGTTGTCATCCATATCTGCGCCTTCTCCGGTTTCGCTGTCAAATTCTTCACCAAAATAATGCAGCAGGAACTTTCTGCGTGACATTGAGGTTTCGGCGTAAGCCACAACTTCCTGCAATAAGGCAAAACCAATTTCTTGTTCTGCCACCGGTTTTCCGGACATGAATTTTTCCAGCTTTTCTACATCTTTATAAGAGTAATAAGCCAAACAATGTCCTTCTCCTCCATCACGTCCGGCACGACCCGTTTCCTGATAATAACTTTCTAATGATTTTGGAATGTCGTGATGAATTACAAAACGTACATCTGGTTTATCAATTCCCATTCCGAAGGCGATTGTTGCCACCACAACATCTACATCTTCCATCAAAAACATATCCTGATGTTTGGCTCGGGTTTTTGCATCTAAACCTGCGTGATATGGCACGGCGCTAATTCCGTTGACTTGTAGAACTTCGGCGATCGATTCTACTTTTTTACGGCTCAGGCAGTAAATAATTCCCGATTTGCCTTTGTGCTGTTTGATAAATCGAATAATATCCGATTCTATATTTTTAGTTTTTGTACGAACTTCGTAGTATAAATTGGGTCTGTTAAACGATGCTTTAAAAGTATTCGCATCAGACATGTCCAGGTTTTTAAGGATATCTTCCTGAACTTTTGGGGTTGCCGTTGCAGTAAGTCCAATAATAGGCACCTGCCCTAATTGTTTTATAATATTTTTCAGATTTCGGTATTCCGGCCTGAAATCATGACCCCATTCTGAAATACAATGCGCTTCATCAATAGCCACAAAAGAAATGGGCACACTTTGCAAAAAGGCGACATATTCTTCTTTCGTTAAAGATTCAGGAGCAACATATAATAGTTTGGTTAAACCAGATGTGATATCTTTTTTAACCTGTGCAATTTCTGTTTTAGTAAGAGAGGAATTTAAAACATGCGCAATTCCGTTTTCTGAAGAAAGGCTTCTGATAGCATCAACCTGATTTTTCATCAAAGCAATTAAAGGAGAAACAACAATAGCTGTTCCGTCCTGAATTAAAGCGGGTAATTGATAACAAAGAGACTTTCCACCGCCTGTTGGCATAATTACAAAAGTATTAGTCTTACCTAAAATACTCGTAATGACTTGCTCCTGCAAGCCTTTAAATTGGCTAAAGCCGAAATACTTCTTTAATTCCTTGTGTATTTCAATTTCGTTTGAATTCATTCTTTATATTAATGGATATTTTGTATAAATTTGCAACACATAAAGATACAACTTTCTTTTATACATACAAATTTTAAATATTCTGTTTTGATCACAAAAGAAAATATATTGGCTATCGCCAAAAAAACAATACTCTCTGAAAGTGAAGCAATTACAAAGCTAATTGATTTTCTTGATGAAAATTTCTTCGAAGCAACCCAACGTATTTACGAAACCAAAGGTCGATTGATCGTTACAGGCATCGGAAAAAGCGCCATTATCGCACAAAAAATGGTCGCTACTTTTAACTCCACCGGAACTCCTTCTATGTTTCTTCATGCCTCAGAAGCGATTCATGGGGATTTGGGTATGATTCAGAAAGAAGACATCATTATTTGCATTTCAAAAAGCGGAAACAGTCCTGAGATAAAAGTTCTTGTTCCGTTATTAAAACGTTTTGGAAATATCTTAATTGCCATTACCGGAAATATAACTTCGTCATTAGCCAAAGGTTCTGATTATGTTTTAAATACAACGGTAGACATGGAAGCGTGCCCGATAAACCTGGCGCCAACAAACAGTACAACGGCACAACTTGTTATGGGTGATGCTCTTGCGGTTTGTTTAATGGAAATGCGTGATTTTAAACCCGAAGATTTTGCGGTTTATCATCCGGGCGGGGCTTTAGGAAAAAAATTATTGCTTCGCGTAAAAGATATGATCGAGCATTCATTAAAACCTCAGGTTACCCCGGAAACTTCGGTTAAAAAGGTAATTTTTGAAATCTCAGAAAAAAGATTAGGCGTAACAGCCGTTATTGAAGATGATAAAATTATCGGAATTATTACTGACGGAGACATCCGAAGAATGCTAAATGACGTAGATACTATTGCAGACTTAACGGCGAAGGATATTATGTCAAAAAATCCTAAATTAGTTTCCTCTGAAACTATGGCTGTTGATGCGTTGAATATTTTAGAAGATTTTTCGATAACGCAACTTATTGTTGCTGACAACGGCGAGTACAAAGGCGTATTACATTTACATGACATTTTAAAAGAAGGAATCGTATAATGGCAAAAAAGAACCTTGGCGAGATGTCATTTTTAGACCATCTTGAAGAATTAAGATGGTTATTGGTTAGAAGCACAATTGCAATATGCATTATGGCATTTGTAACTTATTTTATAAGTGATTATTTATTTGATCAGATTATTTTAGGCCCAATCAGACCTACATTTTTTACTTACGTTTGGTTTTGTGATTTATCTCATCAATTGGGTTTTGCAGACAGCATTTGTATTACCGAATTAAATTTCATTATTCAGAATACGGAGATGGAAGGACAGGTAAATATTTTTGTATGGATGTGTCTTTTGGCAGGTTTCATTTTGAGTTTTCCTTATATTTTATGGGAACTTTGGAAATTTATCAGCCCTGCACTTTATGAGAAAGAAAGAAAAAATGCCAAAGTATTCATCTTCACTTCTTCAATGCTTTTCTTTTTAGGAGTAATTTTTGGATATTATATCGTAATTCCAATGTCTGTAAATTTCGTTGCTACTTTCTCTATCAGTGATGTAGTAAAAAATCAATTTACACTTGACTCTTATATGGGAATGGTAAAAACAAGTATCCTTGCCAGCGGATTGTTTTTTGAATTGCCAATTATCATTTATTTCTTAACAAAACTGGGACTTGTAACGCCTGATTTTTTAAGAAAATATTGGAAATACGCTGTGATTATTATTTTAATTATTGCAGCAATCGTAACACCTCCGGATGTTGTGAGCCAGACTATTGTGGCAATACCAATGTTGATTATCTACGAGGTAAGTATCCTGATTTCAAGGATTGTTTATAGAAATAAATTAAAAGAAAATGTCTGATATCATACAAGAATTTAACGACTACCGTTCTAAAATGAACGAAAAATTATTAGCTGACAATAACAAAATTGTAAAGCGAATTTTTAACCTTGACACTAATGCTTATGCTCTAGGAGCTCTTGATGTAAAAACAAAAGAGCTTTTAGGATTAGTAGCTTCTGCGGTTTTACGTTGTGATGACTGCGTAAAATATCACTTAGAAACAAGCCATAAGGAAGGTGTTACCAAAGAAGAAATGATGGAAGCAATGGGAATCGCAACTTTGGTTGGAGGAACAATTGTAATTCCGCATTTGAGAAGAGCTTATGAATTTTGGGAAGCTCTTGAAGAGAATGGCAATTAGAAAATGTGCCAATTTGATAATTAGATAATTTTCTAAAATGCTCTAATTATTTAATTCTGAAATAAAAACTCTAAATTTTGAAAACGCAATAATTTGTTAATTGATTTATAGGATTGATTATTTTACATTTATTTTGCCTTTCATATTAAATTATAAAATTGAATCTGAGTTAGTTTTTAATTATCTCATTTTCTAATTATCTAATTATCTAATTGAACTAAATGAAGCTAAGAGCCGATAATTTAATCAAAACCTATAAAGGACGCAGTGTTGTAAAAGGAATTTCTGTTGAAGTAAATCAAGGAGAAATCGTTGGGCTTTTGGGACCAAACGGTGCCGGAAAAACAACTTCATTTTATATGATTGTAGGATTGGTAAAGCCAAATCAGGGAAATATTTACCTTGATGATTTGAATATTACTGATTATCCGATGTATAAACGCGCTCAACAAGGAATTGGTTATTTAGCGCAGGAAGCTTCTGTTTTTAGAAAACTAAGCATTGAAGATAACATTTTGAGTGTTTTGCAATTGACTAAACTTTCCAAAGAAGAGCAGATTGCCAAAATGGAAAGTCTGATCGAAGAATTCAGTTTAGAACATATTCGTACCAATAGAGGTGATTTACTTTCGGGAGGAGAACGCCGTCGTACTGAAATTGCACGTGCTTTGGCAACAGATCCTAAATTTATTTTATTGGATGAGCCTTTCGCAGGAGTTGACCCGGTTGCGGTTGAAGATATTCAGCGAATTGTAGCACAGCTAAAAAACAAAAACATCGGAATTTTAATTACAGATCACAACGTTCAGGAAACTTTAGCTATTACGGACAAAACGTATTTGATGTTTGAAGGAGGAATTCTGAAAGCCGGAATTCCGGAAGAATTGGTTGAAGATGAAATGGTTCGCCGTGTTTATCTTGGACAAAACTTCGAACTTCGTAAAAAGAAATTAGAATTCTAAAATTATATGTGAATGGTAAAAAGTGAAATGACTTTTTGCCATTTTTTTTTGATCTTTAAATTACATCTTAACAATTTATCGAATGAATTCAGAAGAACCAACTCCGGAAGATTACGACAATTGGCACAAAGACCCCAACAATTGGTATTTAGGATTTTTGTATTACAATCCGAAAGATAAAAGGTTACTCGCTCCAAAAAGAATATGGCAGCTTGGTTTAACAGTAAATCTTGCCAACCCGTATTCTATTTTCATTGTCCTGGCGTTATTTGCAATAATTACTCTTGCACTTTTATCAAAATAAACTAGTCAAAAAAGCACTAAAAACTACTCAACTGTAATAAACTGCAATTGCTGTAAATCGCCGTTATAAATATTTACATCAACGCGATGCTCTATTCCCGGTAAAGAGGCTTTTTCTGTAAACTGCCAAAAAAGCCAGTCATCTTCGATTTTTTCTCTGTAGAAATTATAATTGGCAATCCAAAACAAATATTCGCTGAATTCTTCTTTTAGAAAATCGCTGTAATAACGTTCTCCGGAATAAATTATAGGGCGAACCTGATAGTGATTTTCAACTTTGGTTAACCAGCGTTTTAGTCCTTTTTTCAAACTATCCAAAGATTGATTTTTGGGTAACTTTTCGATATCTAAAACCGGAGGTAAATCGCCTTTTTTCAATTTTACGGTTTTAATAAACAGATTTGCCTGTTCGATCGAATTTTCATTTGGACGATAATAATGATACGCACCACGCATAATTTTGTTTTCTTTGGCTCCGTCCCAATTTTTCTGAAATTGCTTATCCACTCTGTCATTTCCCGCAGTTGCGCGAATAAAAACAAAACTTACAGGATATTTTTCTTCTAAAATTTCAACTTCATCCCAATCGACTTCTCCCTGAAATTCAGACACATCTATACCAATTACTTTTCCTTTATGATTTTCTAAAACCTGAATATTTCTAACGTCCGAAAGGTGTTTGTCTACCTCATCTTCTTCAAGAACTTTTCCGGATTTAAAACCAAGGTAAAAAGCCAATCCAGCACGATAATGATAAATTGTGCCTAAGAAAACAAGTATTAGACAAGAATATAAAATAAAGCGAATAGTTCTGCTAAAAACAGATCTTTTGGGTTTTGCTTTAGAATAGGAATTTCTTCGTGTAGTGGTTTTTCTTGCCATTCAAATAAAACTACTTTTTCAAAAACATATTATTAACAACCGATAATAACACATAAAATATGATGATTAAAGGAATTGCAATGTAATGAAGCGTTACTACTAACAGCAAAGAAATTAATAAAAATATTATTTGCAGAACATTATCCTTTACAGTATACTTCTTTATTTTTAAAGCAAACAACGGAATTTCAGCATTCATTACATAAGCACTGCATAATGTAATAACTAGTAAAACCCACTGATTGGTTAAAATTTCCAACATTAACAACGAATCTGAAAATTGTAAAACTAAAGGCAAACTTAAAATAAAAAGTGCATTTGCCGGAGTTGGCAAGCCAATAAACGAATCGGTTTGACGGGTGTCAATATTAAAGTTGGCTAATCTGTAGCAAGCACCTAAAGTTACAATAAATCCTAAAAACGGAATCGCAGGATTTGTTCCCAATTCGTGTGCACTGTTTGTAAACAAACTAAACATTACATAACCCGGAACAACTCCGCTGGTTACCATATCTGCCAGTGAATCTAATTGCAGTCCAAGCGGACTTGAAACTTTAAATAACCGGGCAAAAAAACCATCGAAAAAATCAAAAAAGATACCCAAACAAACAAAGTAAAAAGCCATTTCGTAATTGCCTTCAGAAACGAAAACAACTGCGATACAACCACAAAATAGATTAATTAATGTAATTAAGTTTGGAATGTGTTTTTTGATATTCATCTTTTATAAAATTTGATAATGGTAAGCACAAATTTAGCATAATAAGTATAGGAAAAGGGAGTTTTTGAAAGAGTTTTTTATTTCCGATTCTCAGTTTTACAATATTTATCAAAAGGAAGAAATTAGATGAGTAAAATATTATATTTTTGATGAAAATTAAAACAGACTTCGGTTTGCAAAAAAATATCCTTTGAAGAAACTTTTTGGGCTTTTATTATTTTGGAGTTGTACACAATATGCACAAACAGTTCGGAAATATTCGAATGAGTTTATGAATATTGGTGTTGATGCCGCAGCATTAGGAATGTCGAGCGCCGTAGTTGCTTCTACAGAAGATGTAAACTCTGTTTATTGGAATCCGGCGGGTTTAATGCATCTCGAAGATCATCAGATTTCGTTGATGCACGCCAATTATTTTGCCAATATCGCGCAATACGATTATATTGGTTACGCGAGTCCAATTGATGACAGAAGTGCCTGGGGAATTTCGATGATTCGTTTTGGCGTTGATGATATTCTAAATACAACCGAATTAATTGACAGTCAGGGAAATATTGATTACAATAGAATTAGTTTATTCTCTACTGCTGATTATGGTTTTACCTTTTCATACGCCAGAAAATTGCCTGTTGAAGGTTTTCAATATGGTGTAAATGCAAAGATTATTCGTCGTGTTATTGGGAAATTTGCTAATTCATGGGGTTTTGGTTTTGATTTCGGTTTGCAGTTTGAAAAAAACGACTGGAAATTTGGTTTAATGCTTCGCGATATTACTACGACTTATAACGTTTGGAATATTGATGAAGAAGAATATCAAAAAATTGCCAATGCTATTCCGGGAGAAAATAGTGAATTACCTGAAAGTACAGAAATTACATTGCCAAAAGCACAATTAGGAGTTTCAAAAAAGATAGAATTCCATAATGATTACAGTCTTTTGGTTGCTACAAACCTCAACATGCGTTTTGAGCAGACAAATGATATTATTTCATCAAAAGTAGTCAGTATTGATCCTGCGGTTGGTTTTGAATTTGGTTATACTGATCTTGTTTTTTTAAGAGCAGGTGCTGGAAATTTCCAAAATGTAACCCAATTGGACAATACAGAAAAAATAAATTTTCAGCCTAATATTGGTTTGGGATTTAAATACAAAGGCATTCAGGTTGATTATGCTTTAACAGATTTAGGAAACCAAAGTACTGCTTTGTATTCGAATATTTTTTCTTTGAAAGTAGATTTAGGTATCTTTAGATAATAATTACAAAACCATCAAACTTTTTAAAATTTTTAATCATGAAAAAAGTCAATTTTAAAACACTTTTTAATTTATTACTATTACTAAGTTTCAGTATTGGTTTTAGCCAAAGTTTACCCTTATCAAAAGACGCCAAAATTAGCGTGCTTACTTGCGGTTTAGGCAACGAAACATATTCGTATTTTGGTCATACAGCAATTAGGGTTTCCGATCCTGCAAATAATATTGATGTGGTTTATAATTACGGAGCCTTTGATTTTAGAACACCCAATTTTGTTGCAAAATTTACCAAAGGAGATTTACAGTATTTTGTAATTACACATTCGTATCCTGAATTTATTGAGGAATACAATATTGAAAAAAGAAGCGTTTTTGAACAGGAATTACTTATTCCACTTGATTTAAAACAAAAGCTTTTTGACAAATTAAATGCAACCTTACTTTCTGAAGATCGTTATTACACTTATAAATTTATTGACAAAAATTGTACTTCGATGGTTGTTGATATCATCAATGCAACTTTGGGTGGCAACGTAATTGTAAAAAAAGGCGACACGGATATTACGTACAGGTCTATTTTATATCCTTATTTTGACGGACATTTTTACGAAAAATTAGGAACAAGTATCATCTTCGGAACAAAAGTAGATCAGTTAGGAAACAGAATATTTTTGCCTTTTGAATTAAAGAATAGCTTAGAAAAAGTAAACTTTCAAAATAAACCTTTAGCCGGGAATACTAAAACACTTATTGTTTTCGAAAAAGAAACGCCAACTTCATGGTGGAATAATATCTACTCTTACCTAATTATTCTGGCATTCGTTGTTTTAATGCACAACAGAGCCATCGACAAAACGTACCTTTTGATCTTATCTTTAATGGGAATCTTTTTTGTTTCTGTTGGATTTTATTCTTTCCATCAAGAACTATCAATGAACTACAACGTACTTTTATTTAGTCCGCTTTTATTGGTTTTGATTTTTCTTTCTATCGCAAAAAACAAAAGATGGACGTATCGATTTGCCGTTTTGCATTTGATATTCCTGATTATCTACAGCATTTTCATGATCAATAAAGCCCACTTTATTATTGTTTTACCAATGATAATTACAAGCGGTTTTGTTTTGGTACGAGTAGCAATACGCAACAAAAAACGTATTCCTATTATTATCTAAAATCTATTGTCCGCGATAAAAAACGATTGTGGTTATGGTTTTGAAAGTTATGCTTAGATCCAGAAAAATACTTCGGTGTTTGATATAATATAAATCATATTGTAATTTGATCAAACTCTCTTGTATCGATTCTCCGTAAGAATAATTTACCTGTGCCCAACCTGTTAATCCTGGTTTTATAACATGTCTCGTTTCATAAAACGGCATTATTTGGGCAATTTCTGTAACAAAAAATGGTCTTTCGGGCCTTGGACCAATAACTGCCATATCTCCTTTCAGAACATTAAAAAACTGCGGAAGTTCGTCGATTCTTGATTTACGCATAAATTTTCCAAACGGTGTTATGCGTTTATCAGAAGAAGTTGCAAAGACAGCTCCGTTAACTTCTGAATTTTCGACCATAGTCCTGAACTTATAGATTTTAAAAACATTTCCATTTTTACCTACCCGTTCCTGTGTGTAGAATAATTTTCCCTTATTTCCAAAAAGGTTTGCAATCGATATAAATGGAATCAAAAATAAACACATTATCAAGCCTAAAGAAGAGAAAAAGAATTCAAGAATTCTACCCAGCAACAAATACAATTTATTATTATTACTACGACTAAAAGGGAAAAAACGATAAAAATCTCTTGCAATATACTGAACAGGAATACGCTGTGTTTTACTCTCATATACTTGTGTATATTCTCGGATAATATTTCCTGATTGTAGTAAATGAAGTAACTGTTGGTACAATTCAGCTGTGATTCCATCTGTTTTTTGTGAAGCAATTACAATTTCAGCAACGTTATTATGGATTACAAAATCTTCCAGGTTTTCCTTATTGATTTCTTTTACATAATGAAACTCCAGATCTCGTTCGCAAACAGAATCTGAATTTACAAAACCTATTATTTTATAATGCGGATCTACGTTTTCGAGTCCTAAAACAAGTTCTTCAACCTGATTTTGATCGCATATTAAAACTACATTCTGGACAAAGCGATTAGATGCCAGAAAGTAAACATAAATGTATCTCCATGATAATAAGGCGAACAAAACAGCAAAGTAAAATATAACTATAGCAATTCTGTTCTTAGGTAATTCAGGAGATAAAATTGGCGTTAAGAGATAAACCGATACTGTCGTTGTTGCGGTAAAAACAGTACTCTTAAGAATTTGAAACTGGTTACTTGCAACTTGCAGGTTATACATTTCGAAAATAGATCCGAACATGTAAACATAGGCTATTAGTACAATTTCACAATAACAATTTGCAATTGAAAATTGAAAATATTGGAAATTGAAAAGCAGGTTTAAAAGAAATATCGCGAACAGGACGAAAAATGCATCAAAAGCATGCAGCAATACCTTCCTTTCCGATATCTCGAAATGAATTTTCTTTTTTGTAAACATTGGTTTATTTGGTTTTGGTTTGGGGCTAAAACTGACACAAATGTATTACAAAAAATAGAATATAAACTATCTAATTTTCAGCTTTTTCAGGAATTTTTACTTTTACAGAAAGTAATGTCAAAGCATACACAAATGCTGGAGCTGCTGTACGCATGGCTGCGTGGTTTATTGTAAGTAGCCAGAATAAATAAAAAGAAAAGAAATAGAGGTGTTGCCAATTATTGAGATAAAGCACAAATGGAGCTATAAGCAATATTAGTAGCCCAAAAATACCAAATAAACCGTGCTCACTTAGCATACGTGTTATTTCATTATGAGAAGCAGCTTCCAAATTAAAAACCTCCTTTCTTAATTCTTTTCCCATACCGGCACCAACTCCCAAAATAGGATTATCCATAAATAATGTAATTTCAGTCTCCATAATTTCTTCCCGACCTCCTAATCGATCTTTTTTTAATCTTCCAGCTGCATCCTTATTGGCGTAACGTTTATTAATTAAACCTCCTGTTTGCAAAGAAGTATAGGTCCAGATTGCTGTTCCCATCAAAGCCATTACAATAAAAACCAAGACAAACTTACCCCTGCCTTTCTCATTAGAAAAGTAAAACATTAAACATAAAAGACAAACAATCATAACTATAGCGGTCATAACCCCACCTCTGGAAAAAGTTACAATTGCTCTATATGTTACCATTGTCAATATGATTCCATTGAGTATCATGAGTTTTTTTGATTTTGAAAATAAAATCAATTGAGAAAAAAAAATAAAGATCCCTAAACCTAAAACTGTAGAAACCTGATTAGGTCCAAAACCTCCTGAAGTTTCAAAATTAGATGCTGTGCCGGTTACTACTTCTTTTACACTTGGGTTATATAAAAACAAATAAACTGTTGTCGTAAAAATAGGTAATCCCATCGCAATTAATATGTTTTGTAAATCTGAAAATAAAATTTTCCGCTGATACATATATATGGCACAAATTGCCAAACACAAAGGCCCTGATAAATTAAATACTAATGATTTTTTTACATCTACAGCAACATTGGTTGAAGTCGCTGTAATTAATATACCTGGTATCAACAGAATTAGAAAAAACCAATATAAAAAAGCATTTGTGGAAAAATTACTGTATACCATGCCCAAAAGCATAAAAAAAACAACACTAAGCTTGACGTATTCATTATTAAAATTCCCACCGGTCATTCTCAGAAAAACTTCAACACCAACCATGTATGCAGCGACAATAAGAACTTCATTGTTTTTATTTTTTCTTTTAATAACAATGTAAACCCCTACTATTGGAATCAATAATGCATATATTTTGGATAAAAAAGGCAATACAAAAACGACCAAAGCTATTATGCCATGAATTAAAATTAAAAAATTATAAGACCATGAATTATTTTTCATTTTTTTAGTTTGTATAAGCGAGAATCAGTGTTTTAATCACAATTTCTTCCGAATAATTCTTCATAATTGATTGTCTAAAATTTTGACTTACTTTTTCTCTAAGCAGGGCATCATTAATCATTTTATTTAATTGACTTTTGATTTCCTCATCAGCAAAAGGATCAAATAATAATCCATTAATACCATCTTGAATAATCATTGAGCAATAACCTGCACTTGTAGATAATACAGCTAGTTTCTCTAAACCATATTCGAGTAAAGTTACAGGAAATCCTTCCTCTGTAGAAGCCAAAACTCCAATAGAAGCTTGTGAGAGAATATATCTAACATCATTTTTTGCTCCGTACAAATATATATCATTCTCTAATGAATAATTTTTTATATATATTTTTATCTCGTTCGAATAATTATCAAAATAATCTCTTCCAATTAAATGTAAACTCCAGCCTTGTTCATTTAATTTTAATTCAGAAAAAGCTTTTAAAATTGATATATGATTTTTTGGATTTTTTAAATTAGCCAGAAAAACAATTCTTTTTCCATCATTACCTTTCAAATGTGTCACTTTTTCAGTTTTGGCTTCAGATGTTGTAAAGTTAGGTATAAAAAATACTTTTGAACATTTCATATTCTTTTTACTCCACTCTTCTAATTGGAGATTAACAACAAAAATAGAAGAGAAAAAAACAGATAATAATATTAAAATCCTGTTCTCTTTTTTCGACTCTTTTGCTCTTGTACCATAATGATCATGCCAAATTATTTTGATTGCAGGTAAAGTTAATTTTACCAAGACAGCTGTAAAAAAAGATGAACTATGGGCATGAATTATATCTACTTTATTCTTTGTGATGTATTTTCTTAAACGAAAAACAGCGCGAAAATCAATCTTTTTTTTCTTGTCTAAAAACAGATAGGAAACTTTTGAATCTATTTCATCTTTTAAAGTTCCTTCTTTTCTTGTTGCTATTAAACCCGAAAACGATATTTTTTCAGCTAAAGAATTTGCATAATTCAATGCCATCCGTTCTGCTCCCCCTGCTTCTAAAGAATCTATAATTTGTACAACTCTCATTTTACTAAAAGCTTTTTAATTTCAGATTCAAAGACATCAGTTGTATATTTTTGGGACCATTCTGCTGCTAATTTACTTTTATTTAAAAATAAATTTTCATCTTGAATTACTTCAATTATAGTTTTAAGATCCTGATCTACATTCATTTCTAACAAAACACCTCTATTTCCACTATCAAGCATAAAAGGAACACATGAAACTTTTGTCGCCAACGGAACACAACCCCAAAACATCCCTTCAGCTATAGCTTTTGGCCAACCCTCGCTTTTAGAAGGTAACAACACAAAATGACTTTTTTGATAAGCCTTTTTTATGGTTTGTTTGTCTTGATTTCCATTTAAAAAAACAGCGTTTTCTAATCCTTTTTCTTTAATATAATAAATTAGATTCTCTTTTTCTACTCCATCACCGTACAAATTAAGAATCACGTTGTAATTTTTACTTGCTAGTTCTTCTATTAATTGAATGGCATACATTGGATTTTTTCCTTTAACTAAACTTCCAACAAAAATAAACTCAATTGTTTTCTCGAAATTAGTTTTAGAAATGATCTCTTTTTCTGCATCTGAATAAGTTGCTGTAAAAAAAGGCTTTATATTTTTTGATTGATTTTTCCAATCTCCGTAAACCAAAACCTGCATATTATGCGTTAGAAATGTATTACTTAAAATCCATTTCTGTAATCTATAAGTCCACGGCTGTTTACTTTTTGGATCCCAATTTCCAGCGTATTTAGCTGTTTTTATTTTGTTTGGAAATAGAATTTGAACAAAACATCCTATTAAACCAATATTTCCCGGACAACGCAGATGAATATGGTCTGCGTTTTTCATCGCCCAAAATATCTTCCAAAAAATGACTGGCAATTTTAAAAATGAAAGTAAACTATCTTTAAGACTAGTAAAACTAATATTGGATATTTTTATAAAATGAGTTTTATCATGGTCATACGAAATATCAATTGCTGTTGAGTGTCTTTTTACCAAAGATCCTACAATTGTTACTTGATCAACATATTTTAACCAACCATTCATTTCACGTATATATGGTGCATAACCAAAATATTGATTGTCATTTTTAACATGATCAACATGTGTGATAATTAGAAATTTCATTTATATTTTTCGAGTAATTTGAATCTCTTTTTATATGGATAATTGGCGAAATAATTTGCTGAAAATTGGTATTTATTTTGGTTTATTAAATAACAAACTCCACCAGCCTATCTGTCTTCCTAAACTTTCTGTAAAAGCCTCTTTTTTATTAGAGGAAGTAAATGTATTACTAAATCTTGTCACTGTCAATAAAATAGTAATAGCGTGCCATTTTAAATAATCTTTAAAATCTGGATTTGGATTTTTAACGCGCCAAACGTACCATCCATTTCTAACCACCATCTTACCATAATGATATTGATTTGGTCTGCCGGAAGCCGCATGATAATGATTTAATCTGGCAGAAGTATTTAAATATAACTTCCCTGTTTTAGCCACTCTTAAAGTAAAATCGGCATCTTCATAAAGGCCATAACCTTCAAAATAAGTCGAGAACGAAAAATTTTCGAAAACTGATTTTCGAAAGGAAGAAACTCCTCCCATCAATTGCTCAACTTCATATGTTTTGTTACTTGGCGGTAAAAAGCCAACACTTCTTCCGTGTGAAAATGCGGGAGAAAAACCCGGCGGACAATTACTATCTAAATTCAGTTTTTTACGCAAGATAAATCGGCTTCCATCTTTACGTTTCCATCCATCAAAATAAAATTCATTAATTTTAGGAATATAATTATCCGCAGCTTTCTCCCATTTTATTTCATTGCAAATATAGCCTCCAACCCCAAGAGCATCTGGAAATACAGTATATGTATGTAATAAATTTTTAAAATAATTAGGTTCCAAAACAGTATCATCATCCAAAAAACAGACAATTTCAATAGTCTCATTTATTTTATTAATACCAAAATTTCTTTGTTTAGTAAGTCCGCGATCTTTATCATCCACTAAAAAATATTGAAGATTTTCAAATGGATTTTCTTTTAGGGCAATTTCAGTTTTATTATTTGTTGATCCGTCAATAATTAAAATTTCGTCCGGATATAAATCCTGTAACCGAACCGATTGTAATAATTTCAACAATGGCTCAGGACGCATGTAAGTGCAAATGATTACGGAAAATTTCATATTTTATTTATGTCTTACTCCTAAATTATTTAGTTTTTTAGCATAAAAAAGAGACTTTTTAAACTGAAGATTTTTGTATGGAATTCTAAAAAAACGATATAATATTCCTTTTTTTGAACCTTTAAAAAGATATAAAAAAAAGTGTTTGTACTTATATTCTAAAACTTGCTGAGCTGTAAAATGTTTTACTATTCCGTACATTACTGTTGGACTAGGAACAGGACGAATAGACTTAACCGGGCTATCTAACTCCCAAGGCTGGGCTTTTCTCTTTTTTCCCAAAATCTTTGACTGATTTCCCCAGAATCTGTATCCCCCAACAGGTGGTTTTAAATGCAAATTTGGAGAAAAGGGATTATGAATTACAATTTGTCCTAACTTAATAAGTGACATTCCAAAATCACTATCTTCACCATAACCGCCATCAAAATTAATATCATTACCGACTAATTTTCTAACATATTCTGTTTTTACACAAGAATTTGCATTACTAAAACTATTACTCGCACCTACAACCCATCTTTTTTCGCCTAGCTTATATAGTTTATCTTCTAAATCAGTTAAATTCTGTTGTTGATTATCCGCACGAATATCAAGTCCGTTGCAGGCACCTACTTTATACGTTTGTAATATTCTGATGTGATTTTCAATAAAGTTAGATTGAAAACGAACATCATCGTCTCCAAAAACAATATATTGTCCGGTACATAATTCAATTGCTTCGTTTCGAGCCCGACAGCTGCCTTTTGTTTCCTGCCATTTAACAATTAATTCAAAAGGAAAATCGATGGAATTATAAACCTTTTCATCCCTCACATCTTTAGGAGTTGCATCGACGATTACAACTTGCGAAACGGGATAAGTCTGAGAAGCCAAGTCTTTCAATAATTGCAGCGTAAAATCCTGACGCATCATTGTTGGAATGATATAACTAACTGTTGGTTTTCCTTCGATTTGTAACAATTCTCTAGGCTTTAAAGTTGGTTTAGTACCTGATTGTTTAAAGTTTTTCTTCGCGTAAAAAAAAGCATTCCATTCTTTCCATTTCCAAAATCCTTCTCGGTATAACATGAAAACAGCATGATCTATTTTGAAATTTTTTCTAAAAAAAACATATCTGTCTTTTGCTGTTATAGTGATTTCTTCTTTTAAGTTTTCTTCGAAAAGTCCTTTACTGTATAAGGGAATAGCAGCTGAATTTCGTAATGCATTGTATCCAAAATCTAATGCCTGCAATTGAATATTTTTGTATTCAGTATCAAAACCTTTCAAAGTTTCCCAAACTGATTTGCGAACTGCAAATTGATTTGGATTAATTCTCCAGCTCACACATTGATCAAGATTATCAAAATCATTGATAAACATAAAAAACACAGCGGTTTGGTAGATCAATTCAGGAAAAGCATTTTTATATCCCTGCTCAAAAGAACTATGCCAGATATCGCCGGCTTCTTTTGACAATGTTTCCAATTTTGCAAAATTAGGCTTCCCATTATAAAGAATAACTTCTCCGGTTGTTGTTACAAATTCATTTAATTTCATTCCTGATTATGGATTACACTTTTATAAAATTCTATATTTTGGTTCGCTATACGATCAAGGTCAAAAAAGGCTTCTACTTTTTTTCTTGCTGATTTTCCCATTTTTAAACACAATTCTTCATCGTTCAAAAGTGTATTGATTTTTTTCGCAAACACATCGTGATTTGCAGGATGAACCAAAAATCCATTTTCTCCATCATCCACCATTTCTTTTGCCCAGCCAATATTTGAGGCAACGATTGGTTTTTCCATCGCCATAGCTTCCAGCCAGGAAACCGGAAAAGCTTCTGCAAAAGACGGAAAGACACAAAGAGTTGAATCCTCAATTTTCTGTTTTATTTCGGTGTACGGAACGCTTCCTAAATAGGTTACTTTTTTCTTTGCTTCGTCTGAAAATAGCTCCTGCATCATTTGCCAGATTGATGCATTTCCCGAAATAATATCCGAAACATCTTTACCAATCAAAATCAATTGGGCGTCTGCATTATCTTCAATAACCTTATTAAAAATCAACGGTAATTCCAGAAGCCCTTTTTTGCGAATCAGACTTCCAAAATACAATATGTTTTTTCTTTTTTGAGCCGTTTTATTCGGTTGAAACAAACTGGTATCGATGGGATTTGGAATAATTGTAAACTTTTTAATTAGATCAAAAACATTATTTGTTGTATCTGCAGTAAACTGACTTACTGATAACAATGCATCTGCGCTAATTAAAGCTCTTTTTTCATGAAATTTATTTACCCATTTCACCGGACGATTATCCAAATGACAGAAATAAGTATCCGACCCATGTAGTCTAATTATGATTGGACATTTTTTTGGTTTAATGAAAGAGGTAATTCCCGTCCAGTCTGGCGCTTCGACTAAATCAATTTCTTTATCAGAGTAGAGTGTATTGATTATTTTTTCAATCTTTTTTCTTGTAAAAAACCACGACAACCCCTTAATTTTTACATTTTTTATTTGCTGAATTAAAATACCTTGATCATCAAAAAAAGCATCTTCTTTTTGTCCATAAACAAGAACTCTAACCGAAACACCTTGTGCCAAAAGACCAATCGCAAGATTCTTAATGCTGGTGCCAATTCCTCCGGAACTTCCGGTTTTAGGATGTGGATATTCTGGAGTTAAAAATGCTATTTTCACGTTTATTGTTTCTTAAAAAAATCTTTTATAATTCTGGCTGTAAACATTTTTGCCCCTTCATCAGTCATGTGTCCGCATGACGAAAAATACTTGTTTTCGACTACGACATTTTCATAATTATAAATTTCCGGATAAGCTTTTTTTACTTTATCAAAATAATTCATTCCTACTACATTTTCGCACATTGGCGTCATTACTGCGATAAAATTAATATGATTGGCTTTGCAGATGTTTTTAATTTCTTCGTAGTATTTATTATGCTTCAACGGTTTTAAATTGGCAATATTATTTTTCATATTCCCGTTTTTGTGTTTCACTAACGGATAATATCCCAAATTATCAAGAGCATTTGTCTTTTTATGTGCTAACGTAAAAAATGTTTCTCTAAATCCTATTTTACTGTCGTATTTAATAAATCGGTAAAAAGGAATATAATACAGTTCATTAAAATTTCCTTGTGAAGAAAAATGATCTTTAATAACTGTTGAATTATGAATGTATGGCAGAAATTTAGCTGCAATTCCCTCTGCTTCATGATCGTTAGAAAGATTTAAATCGGCTTCGAGAATAACGTTTTTAATTTCATATTTTCTTTCGATCATTAATTTCAACATTAGTGAAGCTTCGAATAAATGTCCTCCGCTCATTCCGTAATTAAAGGTTTTTAAACCCTTGTCTTCAAACATTTGAGCAACAAAATGATTATTGGCACGAGATGAACCTAAAATAACTACATCCAGTTTTTGAGGCTTTGAGTTAAAAACAGTTTCTATCTTACCTCTATTGGCAGATTGTAAAAAGACGTAGGTATAAAGTCCATCCAAAAATATAGCGATCAAAACCGTGATCACTAGAATTTTAACTGTATAGATTAAAAATTTCTTCATTAAAACTGAAAATATATAAATTCTTTATAATCTGAAAAAGTCCCGAAAGCCATAATAGCCAATATTGCCAAAGACAGTTTCAAAAGGCTTCTTTTTCCTGAAAGAGGCTCGATTTTGTTACGATTATTCCATTCGATCAAAACAAAAATTCCAATCATAAGCAACAGTTCGTAACTATATCTTTCATTGTCTAAATATTGAAATTTAAAATCATGATTGGTAATCACTCTTTTTAAATACAAAACTGCATCTGTAATTGTTTTCGCCCTAAAAAATACCCAGGCAACGCAGGTCAGGAAAAAAGTATAAAAAATACTCAATATTACTTTTACCGAATTAAAATCAAATTTTAATTCAATCGCATCCATATTATTTCGGTTGCTGTTTGATAATAACAGCGGTAAAAAATACACTGCGTTTATAAATCCCCAGGCCAAATACGTCCAATTGGCGCCATGCCAAAATCCGCTGACTACAAAAATGATAAATGTGTTTCTGATTTTCATCCAGATTCCGCCTTTGCTTCCGCCTAACGGAATATATAAATAATCGCGAAACCATGATGAAAGCGAAATATGCCAGCGGCGCCAAAACTCGGCAATATCTCTGGAGAAATAAGGATAATTGAAGTTTCGCAATAAATCTAATCCGAATAGTTTTGATACTCCTAAAGCAATATCTGAATAACCTGAAAAATCGCCATAAATTTGAAAAGCAAAATAAATTGCTCCTAATACTAATGAAAATGAATTCATAGAAGTGTAATTATCAAAGATAGCATTGGCGTACGTCGCGCAAGTATCTGCAATAATTACTTTTTTGACTAATCCCCAAACGATTTGATAAATCCCCTCTCTGGCTTTTTCTAAATCAAACTCTCGTTTTACTTTTATTTCCGGCAATAAATGTGTGGCTCTTTCTATTGGTCCGGCGACTAAAAGCGGAAAATAACTAACAAATAGTGAATAGTCGACAAAGTTGTATTCTGCTTTTATTCGTTTGTAATAAATATCAATTACGTATGATAACCCGTGAAAAGTATAAAAAGAAATTCCGACAGGAAGAATCACATTCAGTAAAATTGGACTTGTCTGTATTCCGGCAGAATTTAATAACTCTGAGAAAGAGGCCGCAAAAAAGTTGTAGTATTTAAAAACACCCAGAAAACCTAAATTGACCAAAATACTAAGCCAGAACCAAAATTTCCGACTTCTTTCTGATTTTCCTTTTTCAATTTGAATTCCAGTATAATAATCCAGAAATGTAGAAAAAACCAGCAAAAACAAAAATCTCCAATCCCAACAAGAATAAAAATAATAACTGGCAACGATTAATAAGGCGTTTTGAGTGTTTTTGGTTTTATTAAAAACAAACCAATACAAGAAAAAAACGATTGGCAAAAAAATAGCAAATGCTATGGAGTTAAAAAACATCTGTGGTACTTATGAAATTTTAAATTTATGGTTTTCTTCTAAAATTAGTCTGAAATGATTTTCTACCATTTTTGGCAAAGAAAAGGAATTAGCAATTAATTCCCTTGTATTAACAGATATCTTTTTGTTTCCTAAGTAAATATCTTTGAGAATTGAGGTCAATGCCCTGATGTCTTTTGCCTCGAATATGTATCCGTTTTCTTCGTTAGAAATTACTTCTGTATTTCCGCCTACAGCAGTTGTAATTACGGGAACATTTGCGGCAAGACTTTCCAGGATTGATAAACTAAAACATTCCATATGCGTGGGCTGGAGCATATAATCATATTGAAAAAATATCTCATTTAGATTTGCTTTGCTTCCCATAAATACAAAACATTTTTCGAGAGCATATTTTTGAATTTTCTCTGTTAATTGTTTTTTATAAGGTCCTTCGCCGTAAATTGTTATTTTAATTTCTTCTTTTATTTGAGTTGGAAGATTGTTTACGGCTTCAATCAAATCCTGAATTCCTTTTGATTCTCGAAGATGTGAGGCAACTAGAAAACTTGGTTTAGATGCATTTCTAGTTTCTCTAACTAAAATGCTGTCTAAAATAACGCCATTATAAATGGTTTTTGTTTTAGATTTTAAATGAGATCCAAAATCTTCTAAAATAGCATTTACCGTATAATTTGATACGCCAACAAAAAGATCAATATATCCTGAAAACAAAATTCCTTTTACTTTTTTGTTTATTTTCTTTTTAAATGAATATCCGTTTAATGGTCGCGGATTATGATCGACAGCAATAATTTTTGCTTTTGAAAATTTGCTTATTTTGTAGAAAAACGGAGTACATAATTCTACAAAATGAGTTATAATATGCGAATATTCCGGCTGATGCTTTTTGTAAAAGGAAAGAAAATTGTTTTCAACACTTTCTGTTTGGTTGCTATAAATCGTCAAATTAAAATATTCGCCATGATTTGAAGTATTTGGGAAAAACCAGTCAACTTCAATATTATTCTCTTTGCATTTTTTATCAAAATCCCAGAAAAAATAATCCATACCTCCTACTCTTTCAGGAAGTAATTCATAGTTACAAAGTATGGCTATTTTAGTCATGAAATGAGGCTAAAGTCTTAGCAATACGTTCGCTCGTTCCTTCCAGATTTTTTCCTATTTGTAAATCAATCATGGCTTTTCTGTCTGCTTTTCTTTCTTCGGGATTATTAAAAGTCTGGTTTATTTTATCAACTAATTCTTTTTTATTTTTAGCAATAGTTACGGCATTACCGTCAATCACTTTTTTGTAATGATTGTAGTTTAAAAATCTTTGGTCGTTGTAAAGACCATTTTCCAGATTTCCAAAAACGGTATTAATCACCGGTTTATCAAACAGCATAAAATCTAGACTCATTGTAGAACACATATTGATGCTTAAATCTGCATTTTCTAATAATGATCTTAAATCTGTAATATCTTCATCGCTTGGAATTCGTTGTGACCAGCTTTCCTGATGATTTTCTCTCGTCAAAATCCATTTTGGTACGTTCCATATAATTTCCGGAAATTCATCACGAATAGCTTTAAATCTGCTGTCGTCTTCGGCCGGAGAAGTTCGCACTAAAAGCTGAACTTGCGCATCAATTTCGTTGTTTCGAATCGCTTCGGCAATTGTTTTAATCACTATTGGATCATTTGGCCCGATCGAAACATCGGCGCAACTATAACAGATTATTTTTTTTGTGCTGTCTAATCCAAATTTAGCAAGAAAATTTTCTCTTGATGATTTATATTTATCCAGAACATAAGGTTCGAATTGAGGTGTTCCGACAACCTGAACTTCTTCATTTTTTACATTTGGATAAAAATAAAGCAATTCCTCTTTCATTAACTGGCTCCAAACCAAAAATTTATCAAACGTTCCTAACATTCTTCCTTTTGAAGCTAAATTATCCCAACTAAAAATAAAAGTGCTTGTTGGAATTTTTGACTGAATTGCCGCATACAAAAACGGCGCTAAATAAGGCGGACGCTGATGTGTGAAAAATAAATGTGAGGGTTTGTCTTTTTTAAGAATTTCGATATACTTTTTCGTTATTTTATTTTTTGAAAAAGATGAAAATTGAAGTTTCTCAGCTAATAAAATACTTGAATTTGAGTTTATAACACTCGTAAACGAATAAATGCTTTTTACAAACAAAGAACGAACTGAATTGCTTTTAGGATAACCCGAAACCAAATTATCATTCATTCCGTAAAAGGATTTATATTTTTTTAAATGAGCGATTTCTTTCCATTTTCTAAAAGCCCATGTTGATTTTCCTTCTGTAAAAACAGCCAGTTCTTTTATTTCAAGTTTTGAATTATTGAAATTCCGATAACAACTTTCAGGCAAACCGGAATAAATGATAATTTTATCAAATTGTTTCACTGCTTCCGTGATGAAATCGCTCATGACAAAATTTCTGTATCCTACTCCGTCAGTTATTACTATTCCTAATTTTTTCATTTAATTATGATCAGATTATTTAAAATCTCTAAATTGTTTTTGATGATTCAGTTGCCAAATATCTGCTTTTTGAATGCTTTTTAGAAATAATTCATTGCTGTTTCCTTCGCCAAAATCATCTTCGACAATTTGCACTTTATGAGAATCAATAATGGAAAGCGCTTCTTTTATTCCTTTTTTAGTATAATCCGTATTAATAATATCAGCGTGAACGGCCCTGTTTTGCTGGCGTGTTCCGATATTAATAATCGGGATTCCGTAATAAGGAGCTTCACGAATTCCTGCGCTGCTGTTGCCAATAATAAACTGACTGTTTTTTAGTAAAGTCAGAAAATATTCGAAACGCAATGATGGGAAAATCCTAAATCTCGGATTTTCTTTCAGTTTCTCGTAAGCTTCTATAATAAACTGGCTTCCTAAATCATTATTGGGAAAAATGACGATATAATTGTGATTGTCCTGCAATAAAGAATCGACGAAGGTTTCAGCATATTTTTGCATCTCCTTAATTTCGGTTGTTACGGGATGAAACATTACAATGGCATATTTTTCAAAATCGATTTTATAATAGGCTTTTGCAACGGCTAAATCCGGTAATTGGTCAGAAAACATAATGTCAATATCAGGCGAGCCAATTGTAAAAATAGATTCTTTGATTTCTCCCATTTGCAGCAATCTTTTTGCAGCCTGTTTGTTTGATACAAAATGAATATGGCTCAATTTACTCACGCTATGGCGAATTAATTCATCAACAGTGCCCGAAACTTCTCCACCTTCTATGTGCGAAACTAAAATATTATTAAGCGATCCCACAATTGCGCCCGCAAGAGTCTCTACACGATCACCATGCACGACAATCATATCCGGTTTTATGTCCTTGCAATAATTGGACAATCCTTCGATTGTTTTTGCCAATGTTAAATCCATTGTAGTTTCGTGCGTGTGATTTTCGAATGTAAAAACATTTTTAAAATTACAGCGGTCGATTTCAATCAAAGTATATCCATAAACTTCCTGCAAATGCATTCCGGTTACAAACACGAAAACTTCGAATTCCGGCTGTTTTTCCAGAATCGAAATAAGTGATTTTATCTTGCCAAAATCGGCACGTGTTCCTGTTAGGAAAAGGATTTTTTTCATTTAAAATATTTACTCAAAATCAGTAAAATCCAATTGCTCGTCGTTTTCAATATCTCGTGAAGCTGTTTTTCCGATTAAATCATTAAAATGCTCTGCTAAGATTTTACCGGTTCCGGGACGTTTTACCCAAATATTTTGTTTCGATAATTGTTCGCCTTTTTTAATTGGCGCTATTGCGCAAACGGTAGCAAATGCAAAATCTATCGTTACTTGTTCTTCTAGTGCCGGTTTTTTTGTTCCGCCTCGCATTAAGGCAATTTCTGCACTCGAAACAATCAATTCAGCGCATGCTTTTTCATCCATACTGCAAACAATATCCGGACCTGTGCGCTGCATGTGATCTGTAAAATGTCTTTCTAAAATACTGGCGCCAAGAGCAACTGCTCCTAAACAAGCATTATTGTTTAAAGTATGATCGCTTAAACCGAAAACTTTATCCGGAAAAGCATTGTGCAATTCTGTCATCGCTCCAAAACGAACCAAATGAATTGGTGTTGGATATAAATTTGTGGTGTGCAAAAGTGCAACGGGAATATTATGTTTGTCGAAAATAGCAACAGCTTTCTGAATACTTTCTATCGTATTCATTCCCGTGCTTAAAATAACAGGTTTTCCAAAAGAAGCAATATGTTCTAATAAAGGATAATTATTACATTCTCCCGAACCAATTTTATAGGCCGGAATATCAAATTTCTTTAGTCTTTCGGCCGCAGCACGAGAAAACGGTGTCGAAATAAAAATCATGCCTTTGCTTTCAACATAATTTTTAAGCTCAAGTTCGTCCGCTTCATTCAATGAACAGCGCTCCATGATTTCATAAATTGATACATCAGCATTGCCCGGAATTACTTTTTTAGCCGCTCCGCTCATTTCATCTTCCACAATATGAGTTTGATGTTTTACAACCTCAACTCCGGCTCTTTTTGCTGCATCTACCATTTCTTTGGCAACCTGCAATGAGCCTTCGTGATTAATTCCGATTTCGGCAATAACTAAAGGAGGAAAATCTATTCCGATTTTTCGTCCTGCAATTTCTATAAATGGGTTCATAAGTAGGTTATGAATTAGGGTTTTGTATGTTTTTGGTATAAATATTCGGCGTAATCAAAATCTTCCTGAGTGTCGATATCTACGCCGGCAAAAATAGAATCTATTTTGAAAGGAAATGCATTTTCGGCAATAATTATATTTTCCATAATCAGAGCGGCTTTTGTGATATAAAGCAATCCGTTTTCAAAAAAAAGCGGTTCTAAATCCTGACTTCTCTGACCAATTTCGTAATTAAACGGAATAAATTTCCCGTTTTCTATTTTCCCAAATTTCTGATGGTTTCTGGAAACGGTAAATAAACTATTGCATTTTTCTTTTCCAAAAGTTTGAAATGCTTCCTGCAATAAATTTTCTGGTCGAAGCGGATTTGTAGCCTGTAACAAAACAACATTTTCAACTTCATACGGAATTTGCTGCAAAACATTTTTCAAGGCTGAAACGGTTGGTTCTAAATCTCCCGAAATATTTTCCGGACGGCTAATCACTTTTGCTCCAAATTTTAACGCAATTTTTTTTATTTCCTCATCATTTGTAGAAACATAAATTTCGTCGATGATTTCTTTATTTGCTTTGGCATATAAAATACTATGCGCAAGCAACGGAATTTCACCCAGTAACTTTATGTTCTTTTGAGGCAATCGTTTAGATCCTCCCCGAGCTGGAATAATAGCAATATTTTTCATTATTTAGAACTTTAAGGCTGACAGGTTTTTTATCTTCTCTATCACCGAATTATCAACAGGATTTCGATAATTTAAAATCTTAGGCAAATGAAATAATACAACAAAGATAGTTTTAAAGTATATCTTAAAGCATATCCAATCAGTTAAAGCATATTTCTTAAAATTATGCCAATATAATTTTAGAATATTTTTAAACGGAAATGGATAGTATACCAAAAAATAATACGTCGCGTTTTTTAGTTGTTTTTCGAATCTGAAATAGTTTTGCTTATTCAGTTTTCGCTGTTCTTTATTAACTCTGTGATTTACTTTTATCTGATTTGTATACAGAATATCATATCCTTTTGCAATTACTTCCATAGAAACACATGCTTCTTCTCCATAAATATCTACCCAGACCGGAAACCCATTTGTCATATCATAAACTGATTTTCGAATAGCAAATCCGCAGCCTATAAACTCAGATGAGAGAAATTCTTTCTTTTTATCTTCAGCTTGTTTTAAAGTTTCTTCATCTGAATTATATATTCCTCTGATTTCTTCAAAAGCTAAAATTGCAACATTATTATGGTTTTGAAACAAGCCTTCAATTTGAGAAATAAAGTCGCTGCTTAAAGGATGTGCGTCATCATCTAGACCAATCAATATTTCTGAACCTGCAAGCGGATAAACGTGATGTCTGGCTGCAGAAGCTCCAATAGATTTATCAGAAATAAACCATTTTACCCAAGTCAATTCATTTTGTAGATCCTGAGATGAATCTGTACATCCGTCTAAAAAAACTAAAACTTCAACCTGCGACTGATCTACTAAGGAATCGAGGATATACAGTGTTTTAAGTAAATCTGCCTTTCTATTTTTGGAAACAATTAAAATTGAAGCTCTCATTTTTAAAATTTATGTAATCTTTTTAATGCGCTTATCATTTTACCTTCGACATATGTAGTGAAAAAGACACTAAAGATTATTAATATCAGGATATATAAAAGGGGCGCCAGGAAAGGCAAACCCAAGTCTATATTATTTTTATGAATTAAAAAAACGCCGGCATTTTCATGAATCAGATACAGAAAATAAGAAGATATCCCGATCGTGTTTAAAACCTTATTATTTAAAAAAGCGATTTTATCCGGAGAATAAACCATCAGCAAAAACAAAGAAATAAAAACAGTAAAAAGTAATAATTTACTTAAATCCTGATAATTTGTGAATATTAAAAACAGAGCAAAAAATAAAAAAATGCTTTTTTGATAAATTGAATTTTTAATTTGTTTTCGATTATTTTCATAAAAAATATAAAAAACAGCTCCAAGACAAAAAAAAGGCAATGCGTTTAATAAATTAAAAGTTTGTCTTAAAGCTTTAAGTTTTATAATGATATAATTGTCAATATAAATATGGGATAATAAAAAATTAAAAATTACTAATACTACTGATGTTATAAAAAAATAAGTATAAAACTTCTTTTGATTAAAAAAATAAAAAAAGGAGGCCAAAACATAAAACTGGATTTCTACCCAAAGACTCCAATAAGAGCCACTTACATAATCTAATTTAATCGAATATCGTGTTATTGATTCTACAAGACTGGGCTGTATAAAGGTTAAACTAACTAATATGTTTTTAAAATAATGACTTGTTGGAAATAGAAAATCACTATCAAACAAATTAAAAAAAACATAAGTCAATATAGATGCAAAAAACATGGCGGGCAATAATCTAATAAATCTATTGAACCAAAATTGTGCTAAGGATTTAGTTTTGTCAAGTGTAAAAAAAATAACAAAACCGCTTATCATAAAAAAGAAATGCACACCAAATTTACCGTGACCAAAAAAATCGTATTTATTTTGATAAGGATATAAATTAGTCCAGCGAGAGAAAAAATGGAAAAATATCACCATAAGAATGGCAATTCCGCGAAAGCTATCTAAAACTTCAATTCTTTTGTTTTGCATATAATTAATTCAATTGGCTTTTAATCAATCTTGTTTTACTCATGAACTCAACTTTTGTTAATAGAATAAACCAGCTTTTAAAATTGTATTTACTAACTTTTGATCGCTTTTTAAAATCTGCTATTTTTCGCGATAGCAAATAACTAAGGTTTTTTCTGTCTTCGCTTTTCAGCTCTTTTACGTGATTTAAAAACAGTTTATTAAAACTATCTATAAGAATATTTAGTTTACAATAAAAATCTATGTTTTTTATATCTGTATCGTAATAATATTCAAAAATCTGTTCCGGAGATAAATTAATATCAAATGTTTTCCAATAATTTGAAATAATAATGGATCGTTCTTTAAGATGTATTTTTTTATTTTCTGATGAACGGTGATTGCTTGTTGGAACTATTCGATATTTCATCATAAAATCAGGCAAATTATAAACCTCCCCTTTTTTAGAGACTTTTATCCATAAATCCCAATCCTCACAGGTTTTTATTGTTTCATCGTATCTTAAATTATTATCGATAAAAAAACTGCTTTTCAAAACTAAAGAAGAGTGTCCAAATGAGGCTGTAAATAATAAATACAATTTAACGTAATTATAATCAACAGGATATTGCCATCCTGATGTAGGTAATTTAGATAGATCGGTAAGCCAAAAACCTTGTGTGCCACATAAAACGGCAGCACTGTTTTGTTCTAAAAAATGTATTTGTTTTTGAAATCTTTCAGGAAAACTCCAATCATCTGCATCCATTCTGGCGATGTACTCATAATGGGGTAATAATTTTTCTAAGCCTAAATTTAAAGTCTTGGCAATTCCCAGATTTTTTGAATTTTTTATGTAAAAAACTCTGTTGTCACTATATTCTAAAATGATTTGGCTGCTATTATCGGTAGAGAAATCATCATAAATATATAAATCAAAATCCTGGAAAGTCTGATTTAAAATGGAATCAATACTTTCCTGCAAATACTTAGCACAGTTGTAAGTAGGCATTAAAACTGCTAATTTTTTCATTTAAGATTTTTTTCTTTTATAAACCCAATAGTTTCCTTATTTACATTTGGATCAAACTTTCTAGCAAACAACAAATTAGTTTCATCATTAATTTTTAAATCTTCTATCTCTAAATATTTAGGGCTTGCATCCGATCCGTTAAAACTCACTAAATGCGTACTCATATTATTGATAGAAAAGTTTTTCTCTTTATCATAATTTAAAATTAAAGTCGCAAAATACAATTCGTCCGGAGCTAAAGCATATTTAAAAATAGAATTGAATCCTAAGTTTTTATGATTCTTTTCTAAGACAAAAGCCAATAAATCCTTATTTAACAGCATCCATTGTTTGCTGCCGTATATTTTGAAATCCGGAAATTGCTTATTGAATCTGTTTAAAGGAAAAACAAAATTAAATCGAAGCTTTTTAATGATTCTGTTAACCCAATAATTTAGTTTTGGGTATTTTTTATATTGAAAAAAATAAAAATTTTCCAATCTAAAAAAACCGCCTTGCCACCATTTATCATACGGCAACTGCCAGTAATTTATAAATGACGTTTGACTGTTAGTTTGCAAAAAATCATGGAGGTACTCATTATTCTTTAATGGTAAATCTTCGCCAGACAGCAAAATAAAATGATATGATGATGCCGCATAATTAACATTCATGAAGTCCTGAACTTCTTTCATGCTGTTTAAAGTTGCTTGTACCAAACTATATTTCCCCCAGGAACACAACACTCTGTTTTTTATAAAATGACATGATTCATTCTCAAGTGCCTCTTCGTATTCTTTTTGATTCACTTTTTTATCTAAATGAATAAAAAACAATGATTTATTATCCTGTAAAAGGGTAACCAAATCTTTAATTTGGTTTGGATTTTTATGTGCTAATATGCAGTATACTTTTATATACATTAAAAATTATTTAAAATATACTGAAGTTTACCGGCAAAAAACTGTGCAGGATTTTCAGGAATTTGATTGGTCATTTCTTGTCTGGCATTCAAACCTATTTCTTCCCAATTTGTTCTTTGGTTCCAGGCTCTTTCTAATGCTTCGTCAACATAAACAGGTCTTGGTGCCGCAGCAATAAATCCTGTACGGTTATCTTTAACTAATTCTGAATTTCCACTTACATTCGTTACAATTACCAATCGTTTACAAAGCATTGCTTCAACAATTACGATAGGTAAACCTTCAAATCTGGAAGTTAAAATTAAACCGTGATTTGTTCTCCAAATTTCTGGTGTTGCTGTATGTGAATGAATTTTTACATTCTTTAAATCATACATCTCAACCAGATCTTTTAGATTTTCTGTATCATTTCCTTCTCCATAAAAATTAATATGCAAATTTCTGTTTTTCCATTTTTCTTCTGATAAAACCTGCAACAGAACATCTTGTCCTTTTGCACAAAAATCATAACGACCAACAAAAGCTAAATGAAAATCATCTGATTTTGGAAAATCAATATCAATAGTAAATGGAACATTAAATGGATTGCGAACAATCTCTGCACTTTTCAGTTTTATTCCCAATTGGTTTTGAGTAACCAAAAGATTATCCTGACTTACAAAATAATTTTTTACACTGTTAGTAAAACCTAATTTCATTTTCTGCCTCAAATTATAATTTGGCCATAAACTTTCATTTACAGCATGAGAAATCGTTATATAATTGATTTTGTTTTGTAATGCAAACAACATCAAATCAACGGCATTAAAATTAAAACCCTGATTCATTACAATTAAATCGGGATTAAAATCAAGAATAAATTTCTCCCTTAAATTGAATGCTATAAATCTTTTGCTATAAGGCAAAAAGCGGTTTGCTATTTTTTTGTAAGATGACAAATTATTAGCTGAATAATTTATAACTTTTAATTTGCCTTCTTTTTGAGCTTCAATTAATTCATTTGGCAGTTTTAATTTTTCATGAGTGCAGATCGCAATAGAATAATCAGAAGATAACATTTCTAAAACAGTTCGGTACCAAAGTAACTCGCTGCCTCCCCATGAAACATTTTCAGTTGTAAAAAGTATTTTTTTAGAATTATCCATTTTAAAGATGTAATTTTCTTTTTACTTTTTTTATAGTTGTGCCAAGTAAAAAATTGAAAGATGGTTCTTGTTTCAATTTTTGGTTTTCGATTACAAAATCTCTAAAAATTGACAGATGTTTTAATTCTTTTTTATTGAAGATGTAGTCTAATAATATTTTTCTTTTTTCCCACGCATCTGCTAACATGGAATTATCTCTAACTCTGTAATCAAAAAATATTTCATTTACATATTCAAAATGACATCCTGCATTACCCATACGAAGCCATAAATCCCAATCTTCAAAACCCATTACCGGCATATTTTCATCATAACCATTCATTTTTTCCCAGGTGGATTTCCTAAATCCTGCACAGGCATCGATATAACTATTAAGAAGCATATCGGGAAAATAAAAAGGCTTAGAATACCAAATATCGGTTTTATTTCCAAAATTCTGAGCGTTACCATGAACGATCTCTACATTTGGATTACTGTTTAAAATATTGATCGTTTTCGTTATAAATTCAGGCCTTAGTCTATTATCTGCATCAAGCGGAATTATATATTCACCTTTTGCAGCTTTAATTCCATTATTACGAGCTTTAGCCAATCCTAAATTAACTTGATTTATGTAGTTTATTGATGGGTTATTTTGGGTTATTTGCTCTAAAATGGTAATCGTATTTTCATTTGTCGACCCATCATTAACCAAAATGATTTCGTAATCTTCACTATTTACATATTTTTCGATACTATCAATAGCTTCCTGAAGGTATTCTCCAAGATTATAACAGGTAATAATTATTGAAACTAAAGGTTTTTGCATGATTTAGAAATTGTTAAATTGGCTTTTAAGATAATTATATCCGATGCCTTTTATTTTATATAAGCCAATCGCATGATAAATTAACAGCATAATTCCGTAAAAAGCATTAGTACTCAAAAGAACCTCTTTTTCCAAACCAAGCTCATAAAATTTAAAATATTGCCTAAGTAAAACTTTCTTTAAAATTATTTCATTTAGCACTTTCTTGTAATATAATATGGAGTCTGAATCATTAGATTGTAAATGATTTTCAAAAAAAACATAATTATTTCTAAGATTCCTTTTAATGTTTACTGGTTTATTATTTTGTTTTAATCTGTATAAACAATCAGGTTGTCCGAAGTTTGCATATTTTAATATATAACCTTCTTTTAAAGCTCTTAAATGCAATTCAGGATCTTCAAATGATAGCAGGTTTTCATTAAATCCATCAATCTTAATGAGGACATTTTTCCTCCATAACGGACATGTTATAACAAAAGGGTGGTTGCCTTTTGCAAATTCTTGTTTGCAATATTCTGTTTCATTTTCAAATATTCCATTTCCATAATTAAAAACGGGTGCTTGCTCATAACCGAATGTTTGCATCTGGAAAATCCAAAAATCAAATTCAGGATGTTGTGCCGCAAATGTTATTCTTTCTTTGAGACATGTTTTTATAAGTAAATCATCAGAATCAAGAAATAAAATATATTCGCCTTTAGCTTTTTCTATAACAAAATTACGACAAGAAGATGGTCCTTTTTTTTTGTGATCGGGTCTTGAGAAATAGGAAAATCTTGAATCTAAATCTAAATAACGTTTTATAACCATCATCGAGTTATCTGTACTTCCGTCATCGACAATTATACATTCCCAATTTGGATAAGTTTGATTTAATACAGTATCGAGTGTTTCTGCAATTAGATCAGCTCTATTGTATGTTGGAATAATTATGCTGACTAATTTCATCGTAAAGGGAAATTTTTAAAATATTTTTCAATTTTATAGCTTCCTCTTCTTAAAATTATAAAGAAGCCGGAAGTAATAGTAAAGTTTACGGCAAGTTTTTTATTTATTAAAAAAAATGGATGTGTAGCATTTTTTAGAATAAAGACACAATTTTTAATATGTTTTTGTCTTAATCCTGTATAAAAGAAATTCATCAAATCAATATAATAGCTTAAAATTAGCTCAGAGTCATTTAATTGTATGCTTTTTTTTAAGTTCTCAATTGCAATTATTGTTTGAGATTCTTTATAAGTCTCTACATAACTATTATTTCGATACGTTTTAGTACCACTATGCTGTCTGTATAAAAATAATGGCACATTTAGAATTAAATATTTTTCTTTAGGTAATTTATAAAATAACCTTGAAAAAAGTTCTGTTTCCTGTCCTCTGGAAATTTTTAAACTAAATAATTTTTTATTATCTAAAAAACTCTTTCTGAACAATATAGAATTAGTAATAATATGTAATTTCCATAAAACATAATCTTTAAACAAAAAAGATTGCTCTTTAAGATTTATGATTTCTGTTTTATTTAAGTTATCATCTACATATATTCCTGAACAAATAACTAAATCAACATCATTATTAAACAGGTCCATTTTTTCTTTAAGAAAACCACCTAACATGATGTCATCATCGTCAAACCAGTTAATATAATCTCCTTTACTTAATTCAAATCCAAAATTACGGCAACTATTCGCTCCCTTTTGTTTATCAATCGGACGACGATGGTATTGAAAACGATTATCTACTTTTACATATTGCTGTATAACTATTTCAGTATCATCCGTAGATCCATCGTCTACAATAATACATTCCCAATTTTGATACGTTTGTGCTGCAACACTATCAAGAGTTTCTTTCAGTAAATGAGCCCTATTGTAGGTAGGAATAATTATAGATATAAGAGAAGCGTTCATAATTAAATAAATATTTTATTATGAATACTGAATCTTAAAACAATAAATACCAATCTATTATGCATTAATTTTTAAAATTTGTTCTTGTAATTCGACTGCTAATTTTTCTCTGTTTAAAAGATTAAATAATACAGATCTGTTGTGTTCGATTTGCTGTAAAGATAATAATTGATTGCAATTTTGCTCATTTAAATCAATTTCATAACAATAGATATTCAATCCTTTTCGCATTAAAAAATGATAAAAAGGATTGTGTTTACTTAAAAAAACTTTGGCTCCCATCCATAATAAAGCAATCGTGTTTCCGACGGCTTGTTGCCTTCTATTGTTAAGGATTGCAATGCCAACTCCATCAAGAATAACATTATATTCCTGTAAGGATAAAAATTCTAACAAAGGCGTAAACTTTTGAGCAAAGTGATTATTACCTTCATTTACAACAACATCAATATATTTTGATTCACCGTAATTTAGCGGGACGATAATTTTTTCTGCAGTCAAATTATATTTTTTTAGCTGGTCAAAAACATCTAAGTGATTTCCTGAAGTACTCCCGGAATTACCAATCAAAATATTTTTCTTATCTAAATTACGAGGTGCCGAAACATCCAGAATTTGTTCTAATGGATAATACCAAAAATCAAAAAAAACCTTCTTTTGTTTAAGCAGCAAACATATTGACTCAAATTCTTCCTGAAACGAACTTCCTAAAAAGTTAATTCTCTTTAATACTTTTATTTTAAATTCTCTTGAGGATAAAGGCAGTTTTTTATTTAATAAACGATAATATGGCCTAACTAAATCTTTTACTTTTTTCTTTTTAATAGTTTTAACTTCCGGAAATCTATTTTTTGTAATGGTGTCAAGCAGGTTTTTTGTTTTAAAAAAATTAGGATCATTATAGATTTCAAAACCAAAGCAAAGCCAAATAACTGTATTTTCTTTTGGCAATTGCAATACAAAATCATAAAAAGCAACAGGCAAACTATGCAGGACTACCAAAGCTGATTTATCTAATGTGTGGGCAATCGTTTTGAGATGCAGAATATTACAATGCTGTACACACTCTTGATATTTTACATGCACAAAATTCGGCAGATGGCTTACAACATAAAAAGTATTGCTATCAGGAAAACTAAACTCAAACTGCTGTATGGCAGAATTAATAAATTTTTCGTCCTGACAAATATGTATGATTTTAACTGACATGGAATAAATCATTTATAATATCAATAATTTTTTGCTGCTCCGTTTCTTTTAACTCATAATAAAGTGGCAGGCGTAATAGTCTTTCAGAATATTCATTAGTCCATTGCAGATCTTCTCCCGTATGTTTATCTGAATAATAAGGGCTTTTATGCAAACTCAGATAATGAAATACGGCATGAACTTCCTGATTTTTTAAATTGGCAATGCATTGCTTTCTTTTTTCGAATGATTCGAAAACCAGATAAAACATATGCCCATTATTGGTAGCGTAATCCGGTATTTGAGGCAATTTAAAATTAACTTCCTTCTCGCGATCTTTTAATCCAATATAATATTGATTCCAGATTTTCTTTCTTTTTTCCTGAATATCGTCTAAATGTTCTATTTGAGCCCAAAGAAAAGCAGCAATAACTTCTGAAGGTAAAAATGAAGAGCCAATATCTACCCATCCATATTTATCGATTTCTCCTCTAAAAAAAGCAGAACGATTTGTTCCTTTTTCCCAGATAATTTCGGCACGATTAGCAAACTGCATATCATTAATGGCTAACATTCCGCCTTCTCCGGAAATAATATTTTTCGTTTCGTGAAATGAAAAAGCAGCCAAATGCCCTATTGACCCTAACGCTTTTTTTACACCATCTTTTCCTGTATAAAAACTATCAATAGCCTGTGCGGCATCTTCTATAACAAATAAATTATAACGAGTGGCGAGATCCATAATAGTATCCATATCACATGAGATACCCGCATAATGTACCGGAACTATCGCTTTTGTTTTTGATGTAATTAAAGCTTCTAATTTACTGGTGTCAATATTTGGATTTTCTGAATTAGAATCTGCAAAGACAATCTTTGCACCTCTTAATACAAATGCATTTGCAGTAGAAACAAAAGTATACGATGGCATTATTATTTCATCATCCGGCTCAATATTTATTAAAATGGCAGCCATTTCTAATGCATCTGTGCAAGATGTTGTTAGCAAACATTTTCCAAAACCATAATTTTGTTCGAAAAATTGCTGGCATAATTGCGTGTATTTACCATTGCCTGATATTTTGCCAGATGCTACTGCATCTTCAATATATTGGGTTTCTTTACCTGTTAAATATGGTTTGTTAAAATTTATCATTATCGTATAAATCGTACCGGACTACCCACATACAAACCTTTTTTTTCTATTGATTTTATGACTAGTGATCCAGCTCCTATTTGGGTTTTAGCTGTAATATTAATATTATCTATTATTGTCGAATTAATTCCTAAAAAACATTGTTCTTCAATTGTTGTAAATCCTGCTACGGCAACTCTTGGAGATAAAAAAGAATGGCTTCCAATAATTGTATCATGCGCAATGGTACATCCAATATTCAAAACTGCATTTTCTTTAATGACAGCATGAGCATCAATAATACAACCTGGATAAATTACTGAACCTCTCTCTATAATTGCGGTAGAATCTACCAACGCCGTTGAATGAACTAATTTTCCAAAGGGTATTTTATCTTTGAGTTCTTCGAATATTCTTTTCTTTTCTGCTAAATGTTTGTATCCAATTCCAATTAACAATTCATCAAATTGTTTGGTTTCAAAGGCTTTCTCGGCATCAATTGTTTTGCCAATTACAGGAATATTGTTTACTGTTTTTTCATTAGAAAAATCATCAAAAAATACAACATTGTCATAATGAAAATCAGTCAAAGCATAATGCGCCAGCTGCTGTCCTAAATCACCTGAACCAATAATGGCTAATGTTTTCATATTAATTGATCAATTTTTTTAATTCTGAAAATGATCTTATTACATTTTTATTGTCAGGATAAATATTATCTCTGTCAATTATATAACACGTAATACCCAATTCAACCGCCGGCTTTAGATCTAACTTAAAAGAATCTCCGATATATAAAATATCTTTTGGATTTACATTTATTATATCAAGTGCTTTTTTGTAAAATTCAGTTGATGGTTTTGCAATTCCGATTTCTTCAGAAACAAAAATATCTGAAAAAATTGGTCCAAAATACTCGTTCAGTTTATCTTTAAGTGAAGAATTAAAATTAGAAATAATTCCAATAGGAATTTCAATTTCATTCAGCGCTTTTGTATCTTCAAATTTTTCCCATGGCAAATAAGAACAGGATTTAAAAATGGCATTTAGCAGTTCTTTAGTTGGAACAATCCCTAATGAATAAAGCAATTCTGAATTAAAATCATAGTAAAAATCAGCATTTGTTCTATCAGGAAATCTGATTACTTCAGAGAGCATTTTATGATTGTATTTCAGTTTATCCACAGAAATAACATAACCAAAACTGTTTAAGGTTTCGTTTATTTTTAAAACCAAATCAGGTTTGTACAAAATAGTTCCTGCAACGTCTAATAATAAGTATTTCATCTAGTAGATAATATGCTGAGATTTATTATTATTTAAATCATTTTCATTGACTGCATTAGGGTATATTATATCATATAATAACCGAACCGCAATTCCATCAATGGTTTTTACTTCATCAGGCTCTTCATCAAGCAAATATTCCTGAATCATATATTTTACATCCTGAAATCCTAGATTATGTCGTATCGAATTAGTTCCTGATATTCTGCAATTTACTTCAAAAGGAATAATATCGCCTTTGTCAGTAACGATCGACTGCAAATTTATACTTCCAAATAATCCCTTAGCTTCAACCATTTTTTCGATGATCTTTCTTAATTCATTATCGTATAGTTTTGTCGTCTGCGATTTTGAAGTAGCGCCATTGGATAACTCTCTTTGCATAGTAAATAATCCGTGCAAACTTCCATCTTTTTTAACATAAAATGCAGTGGTAATCTCGATCCCTTTATGCAATGGCTGAATCATATAATCATCCGAAAAACTTTTTGGATCTTCAGGATTAATTTGAATTCCTCTTGATCCTCTTCCTTCACGTGGTTTTACAATAATATCACTTATTTCATTTTTAAATTCACTTGGCAACCACGATTCTGAAAACGGAATATTTAATGATTTATGATGCTGAAAGGTTAAATATTTATCGAGATATATTTTTGCCGTATTATGGTTACTTGCAGCCACTTTTGCCTTTAAATCAGCATGATGCAATGCAAGATAATAAATTTCGTAATCTGTCGTGGGAATAATTAAATCTACTTTCTGTTTTTTGACAATATTTTGAATTGTAGAAATGTAATTTTCAGCATAAGAATAAGGAACCTTATAGGTAAAATCACAAAGATGATTTCCTGCTGTAAAAGAAGCAACATCTGTTCCTATTACAACAATATTTAAATCAATTGATTTTATATTTCGTAAAACACCCTGACCAACATTTCCGCCAATTCCGGTAACTAAGATTACTTTTTTTTCCATTGTAAATATTGTTTCAAACCATTTTCTAATTCGATCTCAGATTGCCAATTTAATATTTTTTGAGTCTTTTCGTTATTATAATAAAAGGATGGTGAATCGTCTTTATTGATATAATTGATTACTGAATTTGTCAATCCTGAAATTACTTTTGCGACTTCAACATTTGAATATTCTTTTGAAGAAACTCCAAGAAGCGGAAAATTAATTTCCGTTTTACATTCTATTGCGGCTTCAATTAAACTGATGGCATCACTAATGTGAATGTAATTTTGAAATCTCCTTCCATCTCCCCAAACCTCGATTGCCTGAGATTTTAAGGCCTGATTACAATAATTTGGTATTAATGTGTTTTCTTTCATTCCATTTCCATACAATGACGAAAATCGAATAATTATTGAATTTGCATTTTGATTTATTTCTTTTTCTCCTAACAATTTTGAAAATGCATACTCTGTTTCCGGATTATCTAATGATTGTTCATTAATAATTTCATTTTTAGTTCCAAAAATAGATACCGAAGAAATATAAACACATTTACTATTAGGAAATTTTTCGACTATCTTTTTTGTAAACTCTATATTGGTTTCACACAATTTTGATCTGTCGACATTTATTATTCCCGAAGATACTGCTGCATGACACATAATTATTATATCAGGAACAACATCAATTAATTCCAACTTATTAAAACATAATATATTAGAGTTAAATGCCATTTGTTTTTCAGTATTATACAATCCTGCTATAGTATGATTAAGCAATAACTTTTCAGCTAAATGCGAACCTAAAAAACCGTATATTCCTGTGATTAATATTTTCATAAATTACCACTAACAATTGGTGAAACTTTGTATTTTAATTTAAGAAAGTACAATTCAACATATTTATAAGATAAATGACTTAGCAAAAATGTTATTCCTACAATTAGGATATAATAAGCTAAATTTTTCTCAATCAACGATGTGATATGCATTTGATCTACTACAGAAAAAGAAAAGTACATTACTAATGGATGATACATATAAATTCCATAAGACCATTTACCTACTATTGAAAACAATTTTATTTCTATTTTATTTTCAACACATAACAATATCAATAATCCGAAACTTAACCCTAATGTAATGTGGGAGATATCAAAAAATAAATGCAGTATTATTGAAAATATAATTAATATAATCAAACCTTTATTAACAATAATCTTTTGAACAATACTCTTATAAGTTCTGTAGAAAATTGCTACAACACCTCCAATTGCCATAAAATCAATATTGAATGAGGATAAAAATGAGTGAAGATAGGGAAAGGAAGCGAATGAGTTTATGTTATAATTAATGGCAGTCATTACAATGATTATAATTACCAAAACGATCCATAAACTGCTAAAAAAAAACTTAACTATCCACGGCCATATGAAGTAAAATTGCTCTTCTACACTTACACTCCAAGACTGTGATGCACCTGCAACACTACCATACAGCTTTAAGGCAACGTTTGATAAAAAAAATAAAAACAATACTAAATTTTCTCCATAAACTAAGTTTCTAATTCTTTCATTATAAAATGTCTGATCTTCAAAAAAATGTGAAAATGAATTGTAAACAAGTGGAAGTAAAAAAAAACCAATTAACAAAATTATAAAATACAAAGGCCAAATTCTCAAAATTCTCCTGCCATAAAACTTTGAAACTGAAATTTTTCCTGTAACCGACTTTTCTTCAAGTAATAAATAAGTAATTAAAAATCCCGATAATACAAAAAACAGATATACTCCATTTTTACCTAAATTGTCAATGAAACCATTTAATATACTTATATTGTACAAAGAATTTATCCCTAAGCGTTTTTTGTATAATTCAATATGATGAAAAACAACAGCCAAAGCAGCGAAAGCTCTTAGCTCATTTAAACCACTGAAAAATAGTTTATTTTGCATTAGCTTCATGTTCTAAAACTTCCTTCATTTTTGCATTCCAATAAAAAACTGTAGAATCTTTTTCAATTTTACAAGATCCTGCTTCAATCCAGGGTTTAGCAATTTGTTTTCTTAAAAAATCTTTTTCCCATTTTTCCTGCGTAACTATTTCTTTTACATAAAAAGTATACGAGACAATATTTTTATTATTAGTGTTTTGATAATATTTTAAATACAGAATTATTCCTTTCTTAAAATTCTCGAGATCAAAGTTTCGATTATTTACTCTAAAGGTATAATTTACCCACATCGCACCATTTGCATAATTATTACTTACAAGACCATCTTCATTAAGCAAAGGAACTATTGTTTTCTCTCCAGTATTTGTTATTGCTTCAATTTTAAATATATGATTATATCCTTTAAAATGATAATCATACATAAAAACAGGATGATGAGTTAAGCCTAAAAACTTTACATAACTCCACTCTATCGGTCTGTAAAAACCGTTTATTTTTCCATTTATCTGAGCTGCCTTAGGAAAATAATTTTGAACTGTTGGTGAATACCAAATCATTAATACTTGACCAAACGTAACGATAGTAATAATTGATTTCCAAAATGCTTTAGTAATACTCAATTGGTTAAATCCTTTTATTAAAATATCCTGATCTTCATTAACTGGTTTAGTATATACTGGAATTGAACAATTATCAACGGTGCATCTTTCAGTAAGACGATTGCCTGCAATATAGCGGTAAAGTTTTTCTCCTAAATACGAAATTCCAGGTATACTCCCAATTAATCCTAATGGATAAGTGTATAACAATGACTTCAATAATTGAATATAAGCCCAATATCCAACTACTATTTTTCCTTTAAAATTTACACCATGAATATTTATTAATAAGACTTCCTGATCTAAATTTTTAAGCGATTCGTCATTTAAATAATTATCCTGAACAGTCTGGCATTTTACAGTACCGAAAACATCAAAATGATCAATAATTATTACCACTTTATGACATAAGGGACACTCGGCATCATAATAAAAAGTGTAAATAGCGTTTTTAAATTTAAGTTTTTCTCCTATTTTTCTCCAAAGACAAGCTGGAACAAGAAGTAAATATATTGCAATATAAGTTAGAGCAAAATAAGGTATAGGATAAGCTATTAAAATACCTAAATGAAAAAAAACACCCAAGGTAAAAAAAGGTATTCTCCATCTTTTAAACCAAAACAAGAATATAAAACATGTTTCAAAAGCCAGTACTATGTAGCCTAAAAACTTAACCAGCCATTTTTGGTTCAATAAAAAAGAAGTATCACTCCAGGTTACCATTGGCAAACTTGAAGGCAGCCAGACTCCTAAACCATCTAGCCACATCTTACTGGAAAGTTTGTGAAAAACAGAGTCAATGTATACCAATCCAATTCCTATAAAAACCGGCATCCAATAATTAACCTGCAGAATTTTAGAATCTATTTTATAAGCTTTATGAATATTTGAAAACTTGATTTTTTGAAGTAAACTATCTACTGATAAAACTCTTGCAATTGGCATAAACATGATCAAAAAATTAATACCTACGTATACATAAAAAACGTGGTATTCAAATTTTATAGCTGAGCTAAATATAATAACTGAAAATATATAATTTATTATACTGGCAAACCGAGTAAATAAACCAAGAAAAAGCAGTAAAACAATGATAAACCAAAAGTAAAAAATAAATGAAACGTCTAATTCACCTACATTAATAAAAGGTTCTCTACTATAAATCAGCTCTCTGAATTTATATAATTGAAGTATTTCACAGAACAAAACCAAACTGTAAAATATTCTAAAGATCGAGAGTCCGGTAGCATCAATTTTTAGATTAAGCCACTTACTCATTTTTTACCTCCCATTTTAATTGTGGTCTGATAATTCCGTTTATTTTTCCTAAATATCCTGATTCCCTTTTAACATCTTTCACTTCAAATGTTAAGAGTTCTCCGTTATTATATAAACCTCTCATCTCATTGGTATGAAAATAAATATTTATTTGATAGACATCATCGTTTAATAAATTTGCCGGAATTTTACAACAAAGTTCCGTAATTTCTCCAATTTTGCAGTCAAATTTACCACCTGATCCAAAAACTATATCTCCTTTTATTGTTATTAAATCATATCCTAATGAGATCCTTTCCGCGTTAGTCTGGTTTACAATCTTTAATTTAAAATCAATAGCAGAAGTAATATCAATAACATCATATTTATCAGATGCAGATGCATTTTCTATAGCAGCGTATAAAATTCTTATATTATTATTACCAATAGCTTCCTGTATATTATCAAAACTAATTTTACGTTCTGCAAACGAACTATTTTGCAAATAATCTGAAATTACTTTTGTTGCATTTCCATCTCCACAAATTTTTCCATGCTGCATACTAATGACACGCGTGCAGAGTGTTTCAACTGCCGCCATATTATGACTCACAAATAAAACAGTTCTTCCTTCACCTTTAGAAATATCCTGCATTTTACCAATGGCCTTCTTTTGAAATTCAGCATCACCAACAGCTAAAACCTCATCTATAACCAAGATTTCGGGTTCTAGAAAAGCTGCTACTGCAAACGCTAAACGTACCGTCATTCCGCTGCTGTAACGTTTTACTGGAGTATCAATGTAACGCTCACAACCTGAGAAATCTATAATTTCATGTAGCTTTGAAGTAATTTCTTTTTTGGTCATTCCTAAAATGGCACCATTAAGATAAATATTTTCACGGCCTGTCATTTCACCATGAAAACCTGTACCAACCTCTAATAAAGAAGCTATTCTTCCTTTGGATTTTATACTCCCCGTCGTTGGTGCTGTTACCTTTGAAAGTATTTTTAAAAGTGTCGATTTTCCTGCTCCATTTTTACCTATTATTCCTAAAACTTCACCACGCTCAACTTCAAAATTAATATCCTGCAAAGCCCACACATAATCTGAGCTTCCTTTTGTGGAACGATCATTAGAATCTCCAACTTTCAAATAAGGATTTTCTTTTCCTCTGATTCGATGCCACCATCTGTTTATATCATGGCTCAAGGTTCCGGTACCAACTTCTCCTAAACGGTATTGTTTAGAAATATTTTCAGCTTTTAGTATAATATCTTTTTTCAATTTGGGATTGTAAAGTATTAGTAATATATTTTCAAAACTTTTTAGTTTCTGTATGAATTGTTAAACAGTATCAATAAAACTTTTTTCAGTTTTATTAAAAACTAATAGCCCAATAATGAACACCGCAATTGTAACTATTGCAGTATAAATTAATCCTAAAACAGAAATTTTTCCAACATTTAAAAGCATATAACGAGATGTTTCAATGATGTATGCTAAAGGGTTATACTCTACAATCCAACTAAATCTGGGCATTTTGCTTTTTATTAATTCCATGGGATACATCACAGCAGATAAATACATTAGCAATTGAATTCCAAAAGTAACCAAATAACTAAAATCCCGATATTTTGTTACCATAGAAGAAATTAGCATTCCCAATCCTAATCCAAGAAATCCCATAATTACAATCAAAATAGGAAAAAAAAGCACAAATCCATTTAAGTACAAACCGGATCCCTGAAAATAATAGTAGCAGTAAAAGGCTATAAAAATAAAAAACTGGATTCCGAATTTTATTAGATTTGATATCACAACAGATAAAGGAGTTATGATTCTGGGAAAATAGACTTTTCCAAATATAGCAGCATTGGCTTTAAATGTATCAGAAGTCCCGTTTAAACAAGCTGTAAAATAATTCCACACTGTAATTCCGGCAAGATTAAATAAAAATGGAGGAACTATACCTGTATTTATACCCGCTACATTATTAAAAATAATGGTAAAAGTTATGGAAGTAAACAAAGGCTGTATTAAGTACCAAAGAGGCCCTAAAACAGTTTGTTTATAAACTGTAATAACATCACGCTTTACAAAAAGGAATAGTAGGTCCCTATATTGCCAAACTTCTTTCAGATTGAGTGAAAAGAATTTGTTTTTGGGCGTTATTTCGAACAGCCAATCATTAGAATTAGCATTATTATTCATTTTATTTTGGTTACGATTTGGAGTGCAATAATAATCATTTAAAAATTATAAAAAAGTTTTTTTTAACACTTCTATGTTATATTTTAAAACAAAATAGACTTATTAAATTAACAGGATTTTTACTCTTTAAAGTAATATATAAAAAGCAAAAAAGGCGTTTAATTAAAAACACCTTTCTAAATTTTTGATTTAAATTTTATCTTGCTGATCACCGTTATTTATCCAGAACTTCAAAAGCAGAATTCATACTTTTAAATTCAGGCACTATCTTTTTCATCTTGGAAACTATATCATCATTTTCATAAAAATCAGCAATTCCAATAAGTTCGTCGATTTCAGTATGTAAATTTTCGTATTCATCCTGAATCTCCTGTGCAATCATAATTTTATTATGATATGTCGGTAACGTTTTAGAAGTATCATTTAATAATTCTTCATATAATTTCTCACCCGGACGCAAACCTACGATTTTTATTTTTATTTCTTTATCAGGAATAAAGCCAGCAAGTTTAATCATTTTTTTTGCCAGATCAATTATTTTGACTGGTTTACCCATATCAAAAATATAGATTTCGCCCCCATTGCCCATTGCCCCAGCTTCAAGAACTAACTGGCAGGCTTCTGGAATTGTCATAAAATAACGAATAATATCCTGATGTGTAATTGTTACCGGTCCGCCTTCTGCAATTTGTTTCGTAAATAAAGGAACAACTGATCCATTTGATCCTAAAACATTTCCGAAACGTGTAGTGATAAATTTCGTTGACCCTTCGATATTTTCTCTTTGGTTTTTCAAAAATAAGGACTGAACGTATTTTTCAGCAATACGTTTGCTTGCTCCCATTACATTGCTGGGATTAACTGCTTTATCAGTTGATACCATTACAAATTTTTTGACACGATACTTACACGATAAATCAGCTAAATTTTTAGTTCCTTTAATATTTGTCTGAATTGCCTGTGACGGATTCTCTTCCATCAACGGAACATGTTTATAGGCCGCAGCATGAAAAACAACATGCGGATTATGATTATTAAAAACCTTATCTAATGCTTTTTTACTTCTTACATCAGCAACTACCGCAATAATTTTTGATTGAGAATCCATATTTAATGTCTCAAGACATAAATTATGAAGGGGAGTTTCAGCATGATCTAAAATGATAACTTTTTTAGGATTAAAACCCAAAACCTGTCTTACAATTTCACTTCCTATTGAACCAGCTGCACCAGTAATAAGAATTGTTTTGTCTTTTAACTGTTTCGAAATTGATTTACTATCAAGAACAATTGGTTTTCTTTCTAATAAATCTTCAATCTGAATATTTTTTACTTTTTGAGAAATTTCTTTTTGATTTTCCCAGTCAGAAATCAAAGGAACCGTATAAACTCTATAATTGAATTCCAAACATTGATCAACAATAATTAATTGTTCGTCTTTGGTTAAACTTTTATCCGCAATAATAACTCCTTCTGCTGCTACTGAACGCATAAGAGCAGGTAATTTTTTTCGCAATATCAAGATTGGCAAGTCCAACATTCTTTTGGATGCATTCTGATTGTTTTTATCAACAAATCCAACTATTTTAAAGCGAGATGGTGTTTCGAATTTTAATGCATTTGCTACAGAAATAGCATTTGCATCAGTTCCATAAATTACAGTTCTAATAAGTTTTGTACTTGTTTTTTCGGAGAAGTATAGTTCAAATGTTTGTTTAACTACAACACGATAGAGGAACAAACCACAAAACGAAAGGACCAAATTGATAAAAAGGGCTGTATTCAAAAAAGCTTTATGTCCTGCATATAATTCAAAAACTAAATTAAAAAACAAAAAGAACACCAAAACTGACATTTGAGAAAACAACAACTTTATAGCATCTATATAGGAGGAATGTCGTATAATTCCTGAATATGTTCTAAATAGCCAAAAGAAAAATACATTAACAAAAATTAAACTTCCCACAAAATAAAAATGATGCGTAGTTATAATATATCCAAGAGCTGTTCCTTCAAACAGCATATAAGTAAAGGTGAATGAAAAAATCAAAACCATTACATCTATGGCAACAATAATCCATCTGGGCAAATAACTCAGATTATTGATATTTGCTCTTAAATTTCTTGGTGACAGGAAATTATGGAACAACGTTTTTATTTTGATTTGTTCTTCTGTATTCAATTTTTGGTTTGATTTAGTTTTGTAAAATTCGTATTACACACAAAAATACAAATTAAAGGTTTCAAAAAATTATTTCTCTTGAAAATTAAATTTTAACCCTTTTTTCTTCTGTTTTAAAAAATCAATTAGATAAGCTCCATATCCTGATTTTATTAAAGGTAAGGCAAGTTCTTCTAACTGAGCGTCATTTATAAACCCTTGTCTCCAGGCAATTTCTTCAATACAACCTACTTTTAGTCCTTGTCTTTCTTCAAGAACCTGAACAAATTGTCCTGCCTGCATTAAGCTATTAAAAGTCCCTGTATCAAGCCAAGCCGTGCCTCTGCTTAAAATACCTACTTTTAAAGCTCCTTTTTCAAGATACACTTTATTTACATCAGTAATTTCATATTCACCACGTGCACTAGGTTTGATATTTTTTGCAATTTCTACTACGGAATTATCATAAAAATATAGTCCGGGAACAGCAAAATTAGATTTTGGATTCTCAGGTTTTTCTTCGATAGAAATGGCTTTTAAGTTTTCATCAAACTCAACAACACCATAACGCTCAGGATCTGAAACATGATAAGCAAAAACTACACCACCTTCTGGTTTTGTATTTGACTTCAACAATTCCTGCATATTAGATCCGAAAAATATATTATCTCCTAAAATTAAGGCAACATCATCATTACCTATAAATTCTTCACCAATTACGAAGGCTTGTGCCAAACCATTTGGAATGGCCTGCTCTGCGTAACTGAATTTACAACCTAGATTAGAACCATCTCCTAATAATTTTTTAAAATTTGGTAAATCATGAGGAGTTGAGATAATCAATATTTCATTTATTCCTGACATCATTAATGTTGATAACGGATAATAGATCATTGGTTTATCATAAACTGGCATCATTTGCTTACTCATTGCAAGCGTCAAAGGATGTAAACGAGTACCAGAACCTCCGGCTAATATAATTCCTTTCATATATTTTGATTTTAGATTTTAGATTTTAGATTTTAGATCTCTTATCATGAGATACTAAAACTAATTGTAAAATCATCTTTATTTATATAAACATTCTTTTTAAACTCTCTTTATAATTTGGAATATCTAAATTATAAACTGTTTTTATTTTATTTTTATCTAACAATGAAAATTCAGGGCGTTTAGCTGGAGTTGGATATGATGATGATGAAATTCCACCAACATTACAGGTATAACCTCCAAATTCTTTTATACTCAACGCAAACTCATACCAACTTATTTCCCCTTCATTTGAATAATTGTAAATTCCCGGAATCCATTCATTATATTCTAAAATATCAATCATTGCCTGGGCAAGATCTGCTGCATAAGTTGGAGAACCAATTTGATCATTTACCACATTTATCGATTCCCTCTCTTGCATCAAACGTTGCATTGTTTTAACAAAATTGTTGCCAAACTTACTATAAACCCAAGAAGTTCTTAAAATAATTGAATTTGGATTTTCATTTATACAAGCAATCTCGCCAGCTCGTTTGCTTTCTCCATAAACATTTACAGGATTTGTAGTTGCTTCTTCGTTTAAAGCGACTGAAGAAGATCCGTCAAAAACATAGTCTGTCGAAATATGAATTAACTTTACATTATTTTCAAAAGCATATTTCGCAATTAATGCTACAGCAGCATTATTGATTGTAGAAACCAGTTCTTTTTCTGTCTCTGCCTTATCAACCGCAGTATAAGCTCCACAATTTAAAATAATGGTTGGTTTAATTTCATTTAATTGAATTTTCAACAATTGTAAATTATCTAATGTGACTTTACTTCTATCTGCAAAAATCCATTCATATTGAGGATAATTTGAAGACAAAACATGCAGCTCAGACCCTAATTGTCCGTTTGCTCCTGTTACAAGAATTTTTTCCATTAAAACAAACTATTACAATTTTCAATAAAAGGCAGAATCTCATCTTTTTCAGAAACAATTGCTTCCTCTAAATTCATACCCCAATCAATATTTAAGGATGGATCATCATATTTAATTCCACCTTCTGAAGCTTTATTATAAAATTGATCACATTTATACATTACAGATGCTGTTTCACTAATAACTGAAAAGCCATGAGCGAAACCTCGAGGAACCAATAATTGCTTTTTATTTTCGGCAGATAATAAAACACTAAACGCTTTCCCATAAGTTGGCGAATTTTTTCTTAAGTCAACCGCGACATCAATAATTTCACCCTCTAAAACACGAACTAATTTTGTTTGTGCAAAAGGAGGATTTTGATAATGTAAACCCCTTAATGTACCTTTTTTTGAAAAAGACTGATTGTCCTGAACAAATTCAATATCAATACCTAAATCTTCAAATTTAGTTTTGCTGTATGATTCAAAAAAATAACCTCTTTCATCTCCAAAAACCGTTGGTTCAACTACTACTAAATCTTTTATAAACGTTTCTTCAATTTTCATAATTAAATATACTTCCTATTTTATTTATTAAAAAAGTTTTGAATCACTTCTTCAACCCTATTTTTATCTTCTTCTGTTAGGTTTGATCCTGAAGGCAGACATAATCCTTTTTGAAATAATTCTTCTGCAACTTTATTTCCATAATAAGAATATTTTTCGAAAATTGGCTGTAAGTGCATCGGTTTCCAAAGAGGACGACATTCTATATTTGCTTTTTCAAATGCCAATCTCAAACTTTCTCTATCTATATTTTTATTTAAATTGGGCTCAATTAAAATGGTGCTTAACCAATAGTTTGAAAAATAATCTTCATTAATTGATTCAAAAAGACTCACATTTTCTATCTTTTTAAAAATTTCTTTATAAAAAGAATGCATTTTTCTTCGTGCCGAAACATTCTGATCCAGCATCTTTATTTGACCTAGTCCTATTCCGGCACAAATATTACTCATTCTATAATTATAGCCAATTTCGCTATGTTGATAATGCACTGCGTTATCTTTAGATTGAGTGGCATAAAAAATTGATTTTTCTTTTAATTTAACAGAATTACTTATTAGCGCTCCTCCACTTGAAGTCGTTATAATTTTATTCCCATTAAATGAAAGTATGCCAAAAGTTCCAAAAGTTCCACATCTTTTTCCTTTGTAAGTACTGCCTAAAGCTTCTGCACTATCTTCAATAATTGGAATATCGTATTTGTCAGCAATCGAATGAATTTCATCGATTTTATATGGATTTCCATATAAATGAACGGTGATTATTGCTTTTGGTTTCTTTCCTTTTTTTAATCTGTCTTTTATTGCATTTTCAAGATTTATGGGACAGATATTCCAGGTATCCATTTCGCTATCAATAAAAACTGGAAGTGCTCCCTGATACAATATCGGATTAGCAGATGCTGAAAAAGTCATACTTTGGCAAATAACCTCATCACCTGCCTTTACACCTAATAAAATTAATGCTAAATGAATTGCAGATGTACCAGAATTTAACGCTGTAGCAAAAGAATTATCAGAAAGATAATTTTCGAGTATATTTTCAAAATCATTTACATTTGGTCCACCGGAAGTTATCCAACTTGATTCTAATGCTTTCTGAATATATTCCTGTTCAAAACCACTTTGCTGTGATAAGGATAAATAAATTCGTTTATTATCCATTTATTTTCCAGTAATCATATGGATAACGAACATCGTCCTCTTTTACATTTTCTAATGGCAAAGTTGAAAATGATATTAATTTTGAATTTGCCTCTAATGATTCAATTGCATTCGCATAACCAGGCGGAATATGAACTATTTTGCTTTCAGATTCTGAAACCATAACTGTTTCAATAGTCAAATCTTTTGAAGGATTTTCCCAATTATCGATTTTTACAAAATGAATTTTAAAAGAACCACTTAAACAATAAAAGTTTTTTGAATCTAATTTATGTCCTTGCCAGGCACGAATAGGGTTTTCATCAGAATTACTAATGATATAAAACCTTTCGATATCCTGAAAACTAAAATCATTTACATATGAAATAGTACCCCGATGATCTGAAAAATTGCCACCCTGAATTATTTTAGGAATCATGATTTAATCTTAAATTGTATTTATTCAACAAATAAAATTTTAAGGTATACACTAAAATCAGAGGTGCGATAACAAGTAAAAATAAAACTATATCATCAACTTTTTGATATAGCATGATCACTAAAATAGAAATCAAGATTTGAACCAAAGCATAATATAATGAAACTAATCTATGTTGAATTCTATATTCGTTACTTAATATCTGATAAAAATGTAAACGATGAGCTTCAAAAATATTTTGTTTCAGATACAAACGATGTATAATTGTACAAATAGCGTCGACTCCGTAAACAGCTAAAAATAATAGCCAAACAATAGAATTTGTAATTAACGAGAGTTTTGTGATAAGATAAATTATCCAAAAAGCAATTGCAATACTACCTACATCTCCCGCAAAGCATTTTGCTTTTTTTCTGTAATTAAAAAATAAGAAAACCAAACTTGCCGTCATTCCATATTTTATAAAGCTACCATCTGTAAAAAGCTGCACTTTTGTATTGACATATAACAATGCTCCCAGTACTACTAAAGTATATAACCCTGTTATACCATTTATACCATCCATGAAATTATAGGCATTAATAAGCCCAATAGCCAAAATATATGCTATTATAATTCCCCAAATTGGCAATAAATTGTATAAGCTTAAATCATAAAAAATTAGTGTAATGGCTAAAAAATGAATTGAAATTCGGATTTTATTTAATAAGCTCTGAATATCATCCCAGAAACTTACCAGACCGACAAGCGTAATACCTGTAAAGAAAAAATAATTATTCTGAACGTGCTGAATAAAATAAAGCAAGGCAGCAAACCAAAAAATGATTCCTCCACCTCTTAAGGTTATTTCTGTATGTGCGCTTCGATGATTTGGTTTGTCAATGATATTAAAACGATCTGCTACTTTAAAGTAGAGAAGCATTATAATCATTAATAGAATTCCTAGTATTGTGTATTGCATTATTTACTTATGAAGGTTTTTGTTTATTCCCACTTAGTGCCTTTTATTTCATCATAGACTTTTTGAATACCTTCTTCTAAAGTTGTTTTAGCTTTCCATCCAAAGCTGCTTAATTTTGAAACATCCATTAGTTTACGAGGAGTTCCATCTGGTTTAGTTGTGTCAGTTAGAATTTCTCCTTCAAAACCAACCACTTTTTTAACTAAAATTGCTAAATCTAAAATTGAAATATCTTCACCAACTCCAATATTAACCAATCCTGCTTCATTATAATTTTCCATTAAGAACACACAAGCTTCTGCAAGATCGTCCGCATGTAAAAATTCCCTTTTAGGGCTTCCCGTTCCCCAGATTGTTACTGAACTATCATTATTACGCTTTGCTGTGATAAATTTTCTAAGCATTGCAGGCAATACATGAGAATTTTTTAAATCGTAATTGTCATTTGGTCCATACAAATTTGTTGGCATTACCGAAATAAAATTACAGCCAAACTGATCTCTATAAGCATCACACATTTTTATCCCAGCAATTTTTGCAATGGCATATGGTTCGTTTGTAGGTTCCAGTTCTCCTGTGAGCATGTATTCTTCTTTTAAAGGCTGTGGAGCCATCTTAGGGTAAATGCAGGAAGATCCTAAAAACATTAACTTTTTTATATTATTCAAATATGATTGATGGATAATATTATTTTGTATCATCAAGTTTTCATAGATAAAATCACCTCTATAAGTGTTATTAGCAATAATTCCTCCAACCTTTGCTGCTGCTAAAAAAACGTAATCTGGTTTTTCTTGTTCAAAAAAGTCAGCAACAGCCTGTTGATTTCTCAAATCAAGTTCTGAAGAAGTTTTTAAAATAAAATTCGTAAAACCTTTATCTTTTAATTGACGTAAAATAGCTGAACCTACCATTCCTCGATGTCCAGCTATGTATATTTTATCTTGTAAATTCATAATGCTTATCTCTAATTCAAGAATAAAAATTATTCTAATTTATCTAAATCAATATTTAATATTAGATCTTACTTCTTTCAACATTTTTTCTTTTAGAACGTATTGAAGATCAGACGCCATCATTTCTTTTACTAATCCTGCCAAATCATATTTAGGTGTCCAGCCTAGTTGAGTCTTCGATTTAGTAGGATCGCCAATAAGTAAATCTACTTCTGTTGGACGGAAATATTGCGAATCAACAGAAATAATTTGTTTTCCTAATTCAATTTGATAAGCAGGATTATTACAAGAAGCAACATATCCTTTTTCATCTACCCCTTTTCCTCTAAATTCGATATCTATTCCAACTTCTGCAAATGACATTTTCACAAAATCACGTACATAAGTAGTTTCTCCCATAGCAATAACATAATCTTCTGCAACATCTTGTTGTAGAATACGCCACATAGCTTCTACATAATCTTTTGCATGTCCCCAGTCACGTTGGGCATCTAAATTTCCTAAATACAAACAATCCTGTTGTCCTAAAGCAATAGCCGCTGTGGCCATTGTTATTTTACGAGTTACAAAAGTTTCTCCTCGACGTGGTGATTCATGATTAAACAAGATTCCATTACAAGCGAACATATTATAAGCTTCACGATAATTTTTAGTAATCCAAAAACCATAAATTTTCGCCACTCCGTAAGGTGATCGTGGATAAAAAGGAGAATGCTCATCATACAGTCCTTTTTCATTTTTGTTTTCAGCCAATCCACCATACAATTCAGATGTAGATGCTTGATAAATACGAGTTTTCTTTTCTAGTCCTAAAATACGTACAGCCTCTAATATTCTTAGTGTACCAATGCCGTCAACGTTAGCGACATATTCAGGAGAATCAAAGGAAACCTTTACATGACTCATCGCTCCTAGATTATAAATCTCATCAGGCTGCACCTCTTGTATGATTCGAATAATATTGGTAGAATCAGTCAAATCCCCATAATGCATCTTAAAATTCACATTGGTTTCATGTTGATCTTGATAGATATGGTCTATACGTTGCGTATTAAAAGAAGATGCTCTTCTTTTAACACCGTGAACCATATAACCTTTCTCTAATAATAATTCTGCCAAATACGAACCATCTTGTCCTGTAATTCCTGTTATAAGTGCAATTTTCATTTTATTTTTTTATTTTTATTTTTATTTTTTATGGCAATTCTGATTTTACGCAAAGAAAAGAAAATAATTCAGCGTTTTAAAGTTTTTCTTACATGCAAAATCAAAGAAAAAATATTTCCAATTTATCTTAAAAAATTAAATATTACTTTTTTTTAAGATTATTAATTACCTATTCCTTAACTCATTAAAATTATTTTCTAGGATAAAAAAGACAATTTTTTTAAAAATTCCTCTACCATCTTGAAATATTATAAAGTTTTGTACAAATACTATCAAATACTATATTATTATCACTTAAATATTTTTTATAACTCTCCACCTTCTCATCTTGACCTTGAAGTTCAGGTGACACTAAACATATTTTAAACCCATTTTCTTTTAAAAGAGTAAAAATCTCATAATTTATAGGTAATAATGTAAAACAATCAACCCATATCCACTCTACTTTTCCTTTTAAATTTAATATAGTATCTATTCCTTCAAATTCAGAAAATCTTAAAGCAATATTTTTATTTCCTTCTTTTGAAAGAGTATATATCATAGGGAATGAACTGTCAAGAAAAAAATACTTTTCAACGTTATATTTCTCAATTAATTCTAAAACTCTGTATTCTATTCTTTCACTTTTAATATTCAATATCATAATCCCATGATTATAATGTTTGAGATATTCTTCAAAATCTTCACCATCTTTAAATGGATCGTGCTGAAGTATCAATCGATCTCCAAAATCTCTTAGATCAATCTCAACTCCATATTCTTTTGGAACATTTTTTAATTCTTCTATTGTATTAATTCTATGTGCAATAAATTCCATTTTAAAGCTCCTTTTTTAACTTAATACTAAAATCGACGGTTCTTTTTATAAATTTCCATTTTGAAAATATTCCATTATTCCAACTTGATTCTCCATGAATTCTTGGTGGAAAAACAACATTAAATCTAATAACATTTAATCCCTTTTTTTTTGCCATATATAGTAAGTACAAATCAAGAGAAAAGTCTTTTGGAATATTTTTTAGATCTTTAAAAAAAGTTTTATGAAATATGTTGGGCTGTGCATTTATATCCCATAATTTCGAACCTAAATAAATAGTTTCAAATCCACTCATTCCCATAGTAAAAAACTGGTCAAAGATTCCTCTGCCTTTTCTGTCTCCTTTTACATAACATTTTTCAGGATTTGGTTGTAATTCTATAATTTCTAATGCTTTTATAACATCCAAGGGATCTGTTTGCATATCGGCATGTGTATAACCAATAAAATTACCACTTGCTTCATTTAAACCTGAAACAATACCAAAACCATAACCTTGATTTACATCTACTTTTACAACTTTTGCAAAACTATAATTTGGTACTAACTCATTTAAAATTTTTTCACTGCCATCAGACGAACCATTATTAACTAAAACAACTTCGATATCTTCTGTTGTTATGACTTTCCTAAATTTTTCTAAAATTAGCAGTATATTTTTTTCCTCATTATAACAAGGAACTATTATAGATAGTTTTATTTTATCTTTTTCCATATATAAAAGTATTTATCCTCTGCAAATTTTTCATAACCATATTTTTCACCTTTATTAAAGTTTTTGATTATTTCAATTGCCTTTTTATATTCTTGAACATCTACCATGCTCTTTAATTTTTCTTCTTTAAAATAAACATCATTCTTTGACAATATAATCAAATCTATTTCTTTAGATTCTGATTTGTCACTAGATTTAAACATTTCTTCAGAAATTGGACCGTAGATAATATTTACATTATTATAATTTAATCCTAGCCTACTATAATCAAAAGGAGTAAATGGACTTATTAATACATTGGGGTTACCTTTTATTACAGATTCTAAATCTTTTATTAATGAATTACTTACCTCATTTTGCTTTGTATCTGTCATCTCATATTCAGGATGATATCCAATAGTTAAGACGTTTTTATATTCATTAATATGACTACCAATTTGCAACAGTATAATTACTGCAATAAAATGGTATTTATATTTATAAAAATTGTTCACAAAAAACAATAAAAATAAAGGACTAAAAGTGAAAGCTGTCAAATAATAGTGCTGCCAATCTTTGTTTACCATTAGAAACAAGTAAAAAATATTTATTGCAAAATAAAAACCAACCAAATTTACTATTGATTTTTTATCTTCTTTTTTAAATATTAAACAAATAAGATAAAAAGATAAGATAAAAAGAAGAAGAAAAATAAAAACATTCAGGTAGTAAAAATCAATTGCATTATATATTTTTTCAAAAAGAGTAACTTTAACATTTAAGCCATGATTTGTAGCATTAGATTTCATATTTGAGACAAAACTTCCTATAAAAAGTTTCAATCCAGCAGGGTGAATCAAATAGGGGTTTGAAAACAAAAAGGTTAGCATTCCCAATGATAAAAACTTAGAAAACATCTTAATTTTTACTTTTAAATTGTAAAAATTTCTAAATTTAAAATTATCATAGAAAACATACATGAACACAAAAGGCAAAAATGTAATTGCTTGTATCTTTGTACCCAATGCTAAACCGAAAGCGACCCCTGACCACCAAAAATATTTTTTAAAATTCCATTCATCTTTACAAAAAAAATAGGCAGATAAAATAATAAAAAATGTCATCATCCAATCAGGATGAAACCACATAGCATTTTTCCAGAATGCAGGCATTGTCAGTAGAACAACAGACAATAAAAGAGAAAAGTATTTATTACTATATAATCTTGCTATTTGATATAGATACCAAAATGAGCCAACGGCAAATAGCGATGTAATGATTCTTGGAATATAAATAGTCATTTCAACATTCCCAGATGCAATAAAAGGAGCTGCAGCAAGAGTATTTAGAATGAAAAAACCAAATCCGTAACTATAAAAATTAAACGAAAGCAGCTTACCAATATTAAAATTTGTTAGCCCATCATACATATTAAGCAAACTTTGATGAAAAGCATATTCATCAATACTGTAAAGACTTAAAAATCCAATATTTAAATGTCGGTAATTTAAGTATGCCAAAATAAGAAATACAACTACTGAAAGACCTAATATTAATCTCGTTTTTTTCATTTTACTAAACCTATATATTTAAATTTATCACTAACTCTCATTAAAATTTTCGAAAACACAATTGGTAATACAATTGATAAAATGAATGTTATCGCCATAAAAAATGTATTTAAAATGATATTGTCAAATTTGACTAATAGAGGCAACTTATACAAAATCATTAAATGCATGATAAAAATTGGAAAAGAATATGTACCAACAAATGACAACAATTGATTTGATTTGATTTTTAAGAATAAAAAAAAAATAAATACATTTAAGACTATAAAAGAAATATACCCCAGTAATGTAATTGGAACAGAAAATTGCGCTAAATCTATTCTGGAGTGCCATTGCGTATGCATTTTAATAGGCTCGAAATAGAAAAGAAGTATTGAAGATAATATAATAGCAAGGATCGACAATGGCATATTGATTTTTTCTAACCTGTTCCTGTTTTCGTAGACAAACTTTATAAAAAAGGTTAAAATGAAAATATATAAAGCTACATCTATACCAAAAGGGACTACACTATGTATAAGCATTACTTTATTTGAAAAAACAAAAACTAAAAGTGAAATTGCAAACAAGATAATCTTAACAAACTTGTTTCCTTTATAAAATAAAAAAAACAAAACATTTAAAGAAAAGAGTGCTGGCAGAAACCAAAAAACAGATTCTAAAGATGCCCAGTTACCCATAAATAACTTTGTAAAGAAATCTTTAGGTGCAATTAAAAGCATTCTCCTATGATCATATAGAAACCAAAAAAAATAGGGGATTAAAATTAGAGACGCTCTTTTTATCAGCCAATTATAATCTGATTTAATAAATAATGCTGATATCGACAGAAAAAGAGGCATATGAAAAAAATAAACAAATGCGATAATATTTATTAAAATCGTCGACCTTTCTATCGAAAAAAATTCAAAAGGAAAATGTCCAAAAACAACTAGTATTATGAGAAATCCTTTTAAAGAATCTAAGTTTAAATCTCTTTTCATTTGAATACCCAAAATTTTTGACCGATGAAATTTAATACAGTGCTAACTCCTGTTGCTATTACAAAAGAAAGTATTACTATTCCTGAATTATCTAATACCAATTTATTCGTTAAAACATTTACTCCAAGAGTTATACTGTATAGAATGGCAAATCGAATAATTTCGATATATGATTTTTCCTTTTTTTCGAAAGTCCAGTATTTGTTGATGATAAATGCAACAATTGTACCTGAAAGAAATGAAATGCCTTTTGCTATATAGCTATCTAAAAAATTTAATAATAAATAATAAATGCCTAAATCAGTTCCTACAGCACTTAATCCAGCAACTAAAAATCTTTTTAATTCCTTCTTTGTTTTACTCATCTGTACTCTTGTTCAAATGTGCAATATTTCATTTTTATTTGTTCTATTTTATCTTTATCTACAGTAATATCTTTTTCCAATTTATAGGGATGCCATGGTGCTTTATGAAAAAAGCTCTGCCAATAAACAAATGTTTCATAATCATTTGGAGTACCCCAACAAATATAATCGTCTATTTCAAAAATTTTCACATTAAGATTAAGCTCTATAAGTTCGCCCATTAAACTATCTACATAAAATTCCCCATTTACTCTTATGTCTTTATCTAATAAATTCTTTAAAGCTTTATTGAAGTACTCTACTTTTTTCAAATAAAAAGCGCCTACAATGGCATGGTCATTATATGGATCGCTAGAAATAGGAATTTTAACAGATATCCCAACGGCATTATTATCATCGCCTGTTTTTACCCAACCATACATTTGAGGATTAATTTTACTTGATATGTGATGTCTAAAAGTAAAAATAATGGCATCAACATTTTCATCATCAATTAAATTTTGATATTTTTCCTTATCGTAGATCATGCCATTATCAGTAGCGGCTATCAATAAAGATGAATTTAAATCTACATCTTTTAGACCTAAACTACAAGTTATAGCCTGACCTTCTGTCACCTCATCAATTGCTATTATTTTAGAACTTGGGAATTCTTTTTTCAACACTTTTTCTAATGGATAATTTTCCAGGTGTTCCTGTAGTGTAACAAATATATGTTTTTGGCTATTTGGAATTGAATTTGCAGCCTGTATAATCATAGGTTTACCACTAATTTCTATAAGTGGTTTTGGACTATTATAACCAGCTTGTGTAAATCTACTGCCACGGCCTGCTAATGGAATCAATGTAATACTTTCCTCTTTTGCTGCAAACTTTAACGTTTCATTACAAGCGTCTCTAAAATATTTTGACCAGCTATTATATTCTTCAACATCTTGCGGAGTTCCCCATTGCAACATATGCTGAATATCGTAAATAGAAATTTTTAATCCGTCAGCAACCATAAGATTATAAATAAGTGAAACATAATATTCCCCACTTAAATTTATATCTTTTTGCATGAGTTCATTAAAATATTTTTTAACAAATTTTCCTTTTTTAAAATAATAAGTACCGTTTGAAGCATACTCATTCATTCTATTGTTAGTAAAAGGCTCTTTCTCTTTTATTTCTAGCATCCATTGTTTGTCATCTCTCATAAAAGCATAATTGGTCTTTCCGAGCATATGTGGATGAAATCTTTTATAAGAAGGCAGGGCACCATCAGCATTTCTTTCTCTTGTATGTTTTAGAAAATCTGAATAATCCCAATAAGTACCGAAGTCACAGTAATTCACAATTACCTCTTCATTATCTTCAATTAGATTTTCAACTAAGGAAACTGCATAAACTGGCCCTTTTTTGTGATTCGGAATCTCAATTATATTAGCGTTGGGTTTTATTCCTAATAATACATTCCTAATATTTGTCTCAGCTAAATGTTTAGAATTACATATAAAAGTAAATTTTGTTTCACCTGGGAACAAATCACAAACATGTTCTATAATTGGTTTTCCATCAATTATAATTAGAGGTTTTGGATCAACATATCCTGCTTCTATAAATCTATTGCCAATTCCTGACATTGGTATTATTATGTGCATACTTATAATTTTTGTCTATATTTTTCAGCTTCCCAGTTAGAAAGGTAAGCTAACTCCTCAAATTCTAAAAAGTTCAAGTCAATATTCTGATTTTGTACTAAAACCATAATATGAAATTTAAAAACCTCTTCTATCTCTTTTGCTTTTTTTAAGGTCGCAGCTCTAAAAAAAAGTTTTCCATCGTAAATAACTACTTTTGGAAGCTCATGATTCTTTATTTTATAGTCTTCCAAAATATTAGTATTTGACATGCTTTCTATTTTAACTGGAAAGAAACCACAGTAAACAAAAGTATCCGGGCAAAAAGGAGTTTTAAGAAATAGCTTTTCGTTCTTTTTCAATTGTTCATTTAAGAATAAATCATCACACAAATATGAAATATTTGCATTATCAGAAATACTATCAAATAAATAACTAACACTATTTGTAAGTTTATACCTTTCCATATCAATGTTTAGATAATTTTCTATTTTTTCTAAAACATATTCAGTAAGTGTTTTAATTTCATCCTTTTCATCAGATGTAATAATCAAACCATGATTTTGTAAAATAATGATATTAGGAATTTTATCAAATTTTTGTAATTCTTTATCTAAAGCAATTGCTAATTCAACACCAGGAGTTTTGTATTCTACATAAGCAATTTTCTCATCTATAAAAATCGAATTTAAAATTTCTTTCCATCTTTTTTGTACAACAATCATATTTACTACAATAGAATGTGTGTGTAGCGTATATTTATTAAGCAATGAATGAAGTAATGTTTCAATAGAAGGACGATTTTGTTTATCTATTGTTGCTTCTTTTAAAAATTGTGCTGTTAAAGATTCTCTTTGACGTTTATCCTTAGAATTAATAATATGTTTATTTTTTAAAATTTCAGCTACTGCGTTTGTAAAAACTCTTGAATAGCCTTCCTCAATATTAACATCACTTAACAAAAATCCTGATGCTTTAATAAGCATCTCGCCATTATCTAACTTAACAGAACTGTTTCCACCAGCTGCCTGAACCAAATCAAGTCTTTCTCCTGCATATTTTGATATTTCAACAAAATCTCTTATCTCTTTCATAATATTTCTAAGATTTGTTTAAAATTTTGTACTTCAGTTATAAGTTGATGATTATGATTTTCGATTTTACTTTCATTATTAATCCAAATTGCCGCAACACCCAAATTTATCGCGCCAAATACATCTTTTTTAAAGCTATCTCCTATCATACAGACTTCATCAGATTTCAAACCCAATTTCTGAAGTGCCATGATAAACATATAAGGATGGGGCTTTTCATGACCCGCCTCTTCACTTGTTACCAGTGCATTACAATATTTTTCGATTCCTAATTTTTTTATTTTTCGATATTGGATATGTGCTGTCAGGTCGGTAACTAGACAAATTTTGTTATTAAACTTTTCTAGCAACTCATATACTCCTTCAAACGGTTGCATTATTTCTAAAAAATTATCCCAATAAATATTATAAATCTCAAATGCATATTTCATAGGATTTAACCCAATGATTTCTGACATTCTTTGAAAATATAACAGTCTGTTATGGGATGATGCTGTTTCACAAAGTTCAATATTTATCTGCTTTCTTGCCATTTCATAGGCAATATTAACCTCATCTTTAGACATATTAAATGCATCAATAGAATATTCTAACACTTTATTTTTTGCAAAATTATGCGCACTGTTATAATCATAAAGGGTATTATCAATATCTAAAAGTATTCCTTTATATTTCATTTATCATTGTCTTTTAACTTTTCACTTATCATTTTTAATGATATTAATTGAATCAAGCCTTCATATCCGCTTTCCCAACGAATATCCAAACTGACTATTTCTCTTATATTTTCAATCGAATTTAGAGCTATATCGTGAAAATTCACTTCTGGCCTATTTTCAATTTCAATGTATTGAGATTTTAAATCATCGTTATAATCCCATGTAAACTGACAATTTAATTTATCTAAAATATCTTCAATGTGTATATTAGCATCAAATGTTAGTTTTAAACCCAAAGTTATATTTTCAGTTTCTTCTCCTAAAATGAAATTATTTACTGGGTAATATCTAACAATCATATCAGCAAACTCTTTTTGTGGGTAAATATATTTTCCCGCATCTTCCATTCTTGCTTCTATTTGTTCTAATATCTTTTCAGTACTGTAACCTCTTTTCTTTGTATCTCTTATGATTTTCCAGTGTCTTCTTAAAGTTTCATCTGTATCAATATAAATTTTAAAATCTATATTCTTTCTCAGTTTAGGCAAATAAAAAGGATGTAGGCCTGCAATGACTATAAATTCTTTTGGCTTAACCTTCTTCGGTTCAGAAAACTTACCATTACTATGTTCATATTCACTTCTAAATATGGATTCATTGTGCTTTAAGCTATAGATAGCTTCAGATTGTTTATGTATATGATTTGCTTTGGGATCAAGATGTGTAAATTTATTCCAATTCTTATCACCTCGTTCCCATTTATGTTCCCCATCACCCTCTATTTGAAGGAGTTTATTACCTAATAAATTTTGCAGGTTATTTAATAGTGTTGTCTTTCCTACTCCGCTGTCGCCTCCAATACCAATTATTAAATTTAGTTGTTTTCTATATATTGAATTACTTTTAATACCATATTTATAAAAAGCATACATTATAGAGACGAGTGTTACTTCTAATAAAGTAAAAGAAATATCTGCTAATCTCTCATTTTGTATTTTTAGATCTACTTCATTTCCTAAAAATAAAATGTCCTTATACTCACTTCTATAAAAGAAAATAAAGAATATCAGATACGAGATTGAAAAACCAACGTAAAGCAATCTGCTTTTATTATTATCATTTTGAATAAAATACATTGAAACAAAAGGAATCATCCATACATACCAGGCAGAACCTGAATAGATGAAAAAAATAGTTGCTGTAAATAGAATTCCAAAATAAAAATAAAGCAAATCATGATTAACTTTCTCTTGGTTGAAGAAATGAAGATAAATCATAAATATAGCGGCTATTGGCAGTAATATGCTTACGGATCCAATACTATAAAATGAATCAAACAGTAGGGATTGTTTTGGATTTAACAACACCATTTTTACAAATCCCTCTGAAAACAAATATGGGAGGTCAAATAATAAAAATATAATTAATGACACTAAGACATATTTGAATGCAACTTTAATATTTTTAATTTTATATAAATAAAAGAATATTAACGGTAAAGCAATGATAATATGAATTTTTGTAGCCAAAGCAAGTCCAAACACTAGAGCTGAATAATTAAACTTATTATTTATAAGCAAATAGATTCCGTATAGTAATAATGCAGTAGGAATTATATCTAGCTGTGAGTGGATATAAATTGCATATATAATAATTGGGTTCAAGAAATAGAACAAATAAACACTTTTTTCCTTATTTGGAAAAGATTTGAGCAATACATATAAAATACCTAAATCTGCTAACAGTAAAGGCATCTTAAACAAAGCGTCAAAATGCAATAATTTGCTTAAAATTGTAAAAGGACATAAAATAAATAACATCAATGGATGATATGGAAATGAATCTAAGTTCAAATTATGCTCAATATAAAATTGCCATGGATTTGATACCCCATTATCTACAAAAGAATGTACAAAAGGTTGGAATAATAAACTGCTATATTCTGAAGAGAATACGAGCAGTATAATGATTTTTATTAAAAAAGTGATTTTAAATCTATAATTCATTATTAATATTAATTATTTTGACATTTATTTGTTGAATATATTGTTTACCGCTATTTTTTAAACGATTTAAAGGTAGTCATTAAACCTTGCTCTGTAGTCACAGGAAGTGACTTTCCAATCGCTGAAATAATTTTTCGATTACTAACTACATAATCAGATGTTAGCTTTTGAAGCCTTTCCGAATTCAATGGCAAATGTAGGGAGTCACCAAATTTGGCTGCCAATTTTATGAAAGAAGAATTAATTTTCCATATTTTAGACTTTTTCCCTAAACTATTTCCTAAGATTTTTATAAGTTCATTAGTTGATAAAGCTTCGTCATCTGCTAAGTTATAGATGCCAGAAGGAATGCTTTCGTCCTTAAGTAATTCTTTAACTATAAAACAAAGGTTTTCAATACTTAAAAATGAACGCTTATTTTCAAATGCACCTAAGGGCCAAGGAATTCCCCTAGCAACTATTTTATACAATAAATTTAAATTACCTTTGTTTCCTTGTCCATGAATCATACATGGTCTTAAAATATATACTCGTTTTCCATTTGGTAAATTTAAAATATAATCTTCTGCCATTTTCTTGGCTATACCATAATGAGTTTTAGGATTGCAGTCTGAATCTTCAGTTAATATTCCTTCAACTTCATCAGCACATGCCTTAACCGTACTTATAAAAATAAAAGTCTTAGCGTCCGAAACCAAAAAGGCATCAAAAAACTGCTTAGTTAACTCAAAGTTGGCTTCGTAATATTCCGTTGGTTTAGATACATTTTTTAAGTCATGAGCCTTTCCTGCCAAATGAATAACAGCATTTGTTTTAAGATCAAATTTCTGTTCTGGGAAATATCTAATACTATATGGTTCTATTTGATACGAGTGGCTTAAATAATTTTGAAGATTAGTGCCCACAAAACCAGTAGCTCCTGTTATAGTTACTTTCATTCTAATTTATTTCTTTAATCCAATAATTTGATTCATTTTCAACAAAGATACATTTCAACCAACCTTCTATTGAGGCTTTATAATATAATCCTTTATCAACTTCTACATAAGGTAACTCAAAAAAGTTTTTATCAAGAGCAACATTATTTCTGTCGATTACATAAATATTGTTGGAATCATAGAAAGGGTATCTTTTAATTTCAGAGTTTGTTGTAATCATTTTTTTTCCAGCACCAATAGTTTCAAAAGTTCTCATTGTTAATCCTTTTTGCCCAGGGTGATTTATATCTAAAATGACTTTAGAATCTTTATATAATGCTAATATTTGTTCAGTTGTTAAACTTTCAAAGCTTAATTTTTTGTAATCAAAAAGTTGAAAACTTTTGTCAAATTGTTTTTTGTAAAAATAAACTAGACGACCATGAATAAAGTAGTAACAATATGATGATAAATTATTTAAATCACACCATTCTTTTACTCTACTACTAATAGTATATCTATCAGAATGTGCTGTTCCAAGAAACAGCAGATCATACTTAAGTTTCTCATTAATCTTGTTATTTACAGATTTAAAAGAATCTAAGTAAAACAAAGGTCTAAAATTTAGACCAAATTTTACTGCATCATCTGGGTCAAAAGTAAATTTTTTATCGAAATATTTTAATATTTTGGTAGGATGACTGTGATTGGTAAATGAATCCCATGTATAGAAAATACATTCGCATTCAGGATGGTCTTTTTTGAAATTCTGAAGAAAAAATTCGGGCACTACTTCTCCTCTGTTTACAAACAGATAATCATAAATTTCATTCTTAGTTTCAATAAGTATACGTCTGTAATAATTATCTATCTTATTCTGATAAAAGTTCCGTTTGATTCTTATAATACCTTTAACAAAACTATTATTTGAAGGCCTCTCGTCAAAATAATCCACTTTTGCTCCAAGCTCTTCTAATTTTTTTTTAATTTCTTTTTCAAGATTAAAAGTTTGAACCGAAAAGAAAAGTATCTTTTTATTATTAAGCTTATCTTTCAATATCATTTCAGTAATCCTTTTTTCTTCATTTCTTCAAGCGATATACTTAATCTATCTTCTTGAATTTCTTGTTGCAGCACCCATGCTGAAAATTTCTCTATTCCTTCCTTAAAATAAACTTTAGGTTCAAACCCTAATAAATTTTTAATTTTATTTAAATCAGCATAATTGTGTCGTATATCTCCTAATCTAAATTTACCTGTTACTGTAACAGGAACATTAATTTCATAAGCCTTAATCAATGAATTTGCTACTTCAAGAACGTCGGTAGCTACACCTGTACCTACATTAAAAATCTGACCGTTAGCTTCGCTCTTCTCTATTCCAAGAATTGTCGCAGCAACAACGTCGTCAATAAAAACAAAATCTCTGGTTTCTTTTCCATCTTCAAAAATTTGAATTGGATTATTATTTCTAATTTGTGTTGAAAAAATAGATAGAATTCCTGTATATGGATTTGACAATGATTGTCCCGGCCCGTAAACATTTTGATACCTAAAACCAACCGGAGCGATTCCTAATGTTGGGCAAACAGTCATAATCATTTGTTCCTGATTTTGCTTGGTAATACCATAAACTGAAGATGGGTGAATTTTAGATTCTTCATCTGTAGCTAATAGTTCAAGCTTTTGATTATCTAGAAATGTTAAATCAAAATTTCCAGCAAGCATGTCCTCTTCTTTTCTATGACTTGGGTAAACAATTCCCATTTCCGGATGCCTATATTTTCCTTCACCGTAAATAGATCGAGAAGAAGCTATTACAATTTTTTTGACAGAATTCTTATTATTTGCCAATATATCAAGCATAATCGCAGTTCCTTGAATATTAACTTCTGTATATTTTTCGATGCAATACATCGATTGTCCAGTACCGGTTTCAGCGGCAAAGTGCACAATTATATTTTGTCCTTCAAGAGCTTGTTTCCAATCTTCTCTAGAAGTTACAGTTCCTTTAAAAAATCTTACCTTATCTTTTATACTTTTAAATAAGGGAGAGGTTAATTCTGGATTTTCACCATGAATTTGAGGTGATAAATTGTCGAGGACTGTCACATTATAACCTTTATCAATTAATTTTAATGATAAATTACTACCTATAAATCCAGCCCCACCTGTTATTAATATATTTTGCATAATTATATTATATTATATTTTGTGTTTAAAAATGATCCATCAGGATTAGTTTTTTCCCAAAGCTTACTCTCAAAGTTATATCTTTTAACAACTTTTGCAGGTATTCCTACAATTACAGAATAATCTGGAAAAACACCTCTTACAACAGAATTCGTACCTACAATGCAATGGTTACCTAATATTGTACCTGCTTGAATTGCAGCGCCTATACCTATAAAACAGTTTTCTCCTAATTGAGTATCTCTAACTATCATTTCCTGCTTTAAAATATTAACATCTATTCTCTCATAACCATGATCTATATTTGTGATAAAAACATTTGCCAATATTGTGCATGATTTTCCAATAACTAAATTAGACGCTGAAGTTATATGAACATTCTGAGCAATCCCTACATCTTGTTTAATAGTAATACTAGAATTTTCTCCATGCACTTCCATTCTAATATTTGGAAATATCCGTACATTTTTATGAATAAAAATTTTTTTTACTCCATATAAAAAAATAGGCTTACCAATATAAGAGGGAAGCGCAAAATGTCCAAAAAAAGGTTTGTATAAAAATGCTCTAATTATCCACATTAATTTAAAATACATATTTTGCTCTTTTTTTATACTTGATTATTCGTATGTAATATTTGATTTTTGAAAAAAAACGTATTAAGTGAAACTCAAAAAAACTTATATTTCCTAAATTATACATCTCTTTAATGTTTTTTTGAGCTCCTTCTTCCATTCCTTTAAAATTTGCCGACAAACCTGAAAATCCGACAGCAGGTTTTCCTCCACCAGTTATTACTAAACTTTTATTTAAGATAATCATTTTATTTTTTAATGATATCTTCATCCAAAAATTTGCGTCTTCAGAATATTTCTGGTTTTCATCAAAATAACCAGTATTTAGTATTACTTCTTTTTTAAATATCGCTGTAGATGTCTGACCAACTACTTTAATAAGTAATTTTTTTAATGAAATTTCTGCATATTCATTATTAATAATTTTATATGGAAATCCAATTATTTCATTATTCCGACAAGAACATACAAAATCGAAACCTCTATCTGTTAAATAATTTACTTGGGTTTCCATTTTATTTGGCAACCATTCATCATCACTATCCAATAAAGCAATAAGATCCCCTTTGGCTAATTTGAGTCCAGTATTTCTAGCAGATGAGACTCCACCATTTTCTTTATTAATTAACTGAAAAGTTACTTTAGAACTATTATTATCTATAAAGTTTTCAACTATTTGTCTAGATCCATCATTAGATCCATCGTTTATTATAAGAACTACAATTTTTCCTTTATAAGTCTGTTTCAATACCGATTCCAGACATTTTTCAATAGTCTCTTCAGCATTGTACATAGGAATTATTACAGAGATCTCCATTTTTCTTAATTTCTTTATTCGCTCCAAACTACACGTTTAATGTAATCTGTATAACTTAAAATAATACGTACCATTTTTTCAGACACATTTGGCATAGAATAATCGGCCACTGGTCTAAAATTACGATCTTTCCCTTTTTTTTGTGTTTGCAGTTGAATAAGTGCCTGCATGATTCTTTCTGGATTTAACCCCACCATCATAACCGAAGCTTCTTCCATTGCTTCTGGGCGCTCATGTGCATCTCTGATATTTAAAGCTGGAAAATTTAATGTAGAGGATTCTTCTGAAATAGTACCACTGTCAGATAAGACCGCAAAAGACTTCATTTGCAAAGCATTATAATCATTAAATCCCATAGGTTTTAAAAATTGCACTTCAGGTCTCATTTTAATTTGCTTAGCATCAATCATCTTTTGAGTTCTAGGATGTGTACTAACAATAATTGGATATTTATATTTATCTGCAATTAAGTTTAAAGAATCCATTAGCCCTTTGAAGTTTTTTTCGCTATTTATATTTTCTTCTCGGTGTGCTGAAACAACAAAAAATTTCTCATTTTCAAGATTAAGTTTTTCGAGTATATTTGAAGAATTAATATCATTCATATAATGATTTAAAACTTCAAACATTGGAGATCCTGTTTTGATGATTCTGTCAGCAGGCAAACCTTCTCTTAATAAATATTCTCTTGCAATATCGCTATAAGTAAGATTAATATCCGAAATATGATCTACAATTTTACGGTTAGTTTCTTCTGGAACTCTCTGATCAAAACAACGATTTCCAGCCTCCATATGAAAAATAGGAATATGTCTTTTTTTGGCAGGTATTGCACATAAACAACTATTTGTATCTCCTAAGACTAAAAAAGCATCTGGCTTTTCAGTTTCAAGAAGAGGATCAATTTTTATTAAAATCTGGCCAACCGTTTCTGTGGCAGTTGCACCAGCTGCATTTAAAAAATGATCGGGCTTTCTTATATTTAAATCTTCAAAAAAAATCTGATTTAGTTCGTAGTCGTAGTTTTGTCCAGTGTGTACAATTATATGCTCAATTGCTTGTGAAGTATCTAACGCTGACATAACACGTGAAAGTCTGATAATTTCAGGACGGGTTCCAACTACCGTCATAACTTTTAACTTTTTCATATAAAATCTTTCTCTATCAGAAAATGATAGTTTTTTCAATTATTAATTCATATTTTTTTTAAGACACTTTATACAGACAATTTATTTTTTTAAGCTTTTTATTTATTATACATCTAAAAAATAGGTATCTGGGTCATTTGGATCAAAGAATTCATTAATCCAAAAATTAGTATATAATACCTCATCACCTATATTTTTAATATTGTGAGTATACCATATAGGCATGTCAACATACGCAGGCTCACTGCCATCTAAATAAAAATCCAAGATTTCGTCACTATCTACACGACGTAATTGGATTAATGCTTTTCCTTTAATTACAGCAAAGCGTTCTATCTTTCTAGTGTGAAAATGGTTTCCTCTTGTAATTCCAGGAACTGTGGTAGAAAATGAAACTTGACCCCCTACGCCTAAACGAATGATTTCTACAAAGGATCCTCTAGTATCATTATGCTGCGTAAATTTTACAGGGAAATAGTTTGCTATATCAATATAACTACGATAAGTATTGAACAGATTAAGTTCAAATATATTATTTATAGGTGGAATCATTCCTTTATCCTGATATTGCTCTTTGTAAGATGTTAATAAAGTTAGAAGGTGAGAAACTTTACATTGCGAAGTATGCTCTATTATTACTTTCTCATTCCCTTTTGCTGATTTTATTTCTCCTAAAATAAAATCAACTAATTCTCCTACATAGATTAATTTTAAATCAGCATCAACATCAATAGAAGGGCTTTCATTTCTAGATATCTTATGACTAAAAGTTGCTATTACTGAATTATAGTTAGGATGACCAAAAGGTCCAAAAACATTAGGTATAATCAAACCAGTAAATTTTCCAGAAGATTTTTGTGCCCATTGAGACATCAATTCACGACCTTCCTTTTTAGATTTCCCATAAAGATTATCTTTTTCTTCTTGTGTAGAGGAAGAAAAAATGACATGGGCTTTACTGTTAGAAATTTCCAGTGAATTAATCATTTTTTTAACTAGCCCAATATTTGAATCATAAATCACCTGAGGATCGTGATGACGATTCATTGCAGCAAGGTGGACTATTACATCACATTTGGAAACAAATTCATTCAATAAATTATCATCGTCAAAATAATTCTTCTTAAATTCTATCCTTTCGAATTCTTCAGAATTGAGACCAATAGTATTATATAAATGTTTACCGATAAATCCTTCCTGTCCCGTTATTCCAATTTTAATCATAATTGTTTTAAAAAATTTATAAATAAAAATATAGATTCATATTCTAAAATAAAATTACATTTAGCCAGGCATCTGAATCACATCTTCTCCAAAAACTTCTTTACGTATTAAGGGTAAGGCAACCAATAGTTTTTTCATTCCTTCAACATCTTGCTGTTCGGTATTATGAGAGTGATAGTCCTCAATGAATGAAATATCTTTTTCACCTTCTGAAAAATATTGTGCATAATTCAAATCTCTGTTGTCTGCTGGAATTCTATAAAAATCACCCATATCTTCCGCTTTCAGCATTTCTTCTCGCGTACACAATGTTTCATACAATTTTTCCCCGTGACGTGTTCCAATAATTTTAATTTCGTTATTAGAGTTACAAAGCTCCTTTAGTGCTTGTGCCAAATCGCCAATCGTACCTGCTGGTGCTTTGTTAACAAACAAATCACCTGGGTTTCCATGTTCGAATGCGAATAAAACTAAATCTACCGCCTCATCTAGTGACATTAAGAAACGAGTCATATTAGGATCTGTAATTGTAATCGGATTACCCTCTTTTATTTGTTTCAAAAACAAAGGGATGACAGATCCTCTTGAAGCCATTACGTTACCATATCTTGTCAAACAAACAGTAGTGTCTTTAGAGTTTCTGGATGCTGCTACAGCAACCTTTTCCATAAGCGCTTTAGATATCCCCATTGCATTAATTGGATAAGCAGCCTTATCTGTACTCAAACAAATAACTTTGGCTACTTTATTTGCAACAGCAGCATCAATAACATTTTGAGTTCCTATTACATTTGTCTTAGTGGCTTCTAACGGAAAAAACTCACATGAAGGCACTTGTTTTAAAGCCGCGGCATGGAAAACGTAATCAACACTGCGCATAGCTCTTTCTACACTATTATAATCCCTTACATCACCAATGTAAAATTTAAGCTTATCACTTTTTAAATTATTACGCATATCATCCTGTTTCTTTTCATCACGTGAAAAAATGCGAATTTCTTTAAAATGATCCGTCGTAAGAAATTTATTTAAAACCGCATTACCGAATGAGCCTGTACCTCCTGTTATAAGTAATATTTTATCTTTGAACATATTAATATTTTTTCTTTGTTAATTTAAAATAGGAAATACTATTGTTTCCTTCCGGATATAAACCCTAGATACTTATCCGCAACATTTTCAAATAAATAATCTTTTAAAATACTCTTCAGCAAGTCTTGCTCAATCATAGTATCTGCGTGAAAAAAATCTACCACTTTTTCAATAGATTTCTCACTATCGATTTCATCTGGAAAAATATTTAAGCTTAAGGGGTATATCTTTAACAACTCAGCTGAAGTATCATTCGTAATAGAGCAAATATTGAGTATTTTTTTTCCTGAATAAATGTATTCTATTAGTTTGCTTGGCTCTTGATATTCATTGTTGTTACCAATATTCAATAAAACATCGGCACTTTTTATAACTAAATTTAATTGAGTTCGATCAATAAATCCGTTCAATTTTATATGATCTTTTAATAATTCGGGATATTGTTGAAAAAGTGTAGTAGTATCCGTAAAGTCTCCATAAAAATCAAAAGTAAAGTCTAAATCTGGATACTTAATTACTAATTTTTGTAATAATATAAGCAAATTTTCAGGAGATCTGGTACTCATGCTTAGAGTTCCTAAAAAAACTATTTTTATTTTTTTCTCAAAACTATTTTCCTTCTTGTAATTGTAATCACTAGGAATAAAAACATTTTTATTTACAACTATTTTATTTTCTAGATGAGGAAACATTGACACATATTTTTTTTTAATTCTATCTGTCAACACACAATTTAAATCTGCCTTTTCAAAGATTTTTTTTTCGAAAGCCTGATTTAATTTACCATATAGACATGTATTATTTATCTTTGCATTGTAACTAAATGGGTCTATAGTATCTGCAAGCCAGTAAAGATTTTTATGTTTATTCGTTAACTTGTAACCAATTCGATGAGCAGTAAACGTCCATGACACCGTAATTAGCTTATCAATATTATTTTCATCAATAATTTTTGAAGCAAGAGGAACGGCAGAAAATTGCCATAAAAAAGAATGGTCAGGCCAGTACAAATTTGACCACGTCAAATCATAAACTTTTCTCAGCACTTTTTTAATTCCAACTTTAAAAGTCATTCTCTGTTTACTTACTTCAAAAGGATTAATTTGAAGATTTCCTCTAAACTTATATTTGAGATTCCCTAAAAAATACTCTGTAGTTCTATAAATTTTGACTCCTTCGATTTCCTCAAATTCTGGATACGTGTTTTTATTAGCCGTAATTACATGCACTTCTATGCCTTCATTAACCCATTTTTTTGCGATATTAAACCATCGATAAGTGTTAGGCTTAGCTTCAGGATAAAAATCATATGATACTATTAAAATCTTCACAATAAAATTATTTTAATTCTCTGTTTTTTTTCTATTAATTAACCCCCACATTAAAAGTGTTGCAGACATTAGTGAATACCTCAAATCTTCATTGCTATATAGCATAATTAATACCAAAAAAACAAGACTCCTAACGATGATCAAATTAGATGTTTTTTTAGAAAAACTAACTAGCATAAAAATAAATAATGCACCGAAAAAAAAACCATAAACTGCAAATACAGTTGTAATTGTATTGGTATTATTTCCTACATCCAATCCAAAACCAATAAGGTCACGAGTGTATTTCTCAAAGAATAATGGGTAATTTTTAATTCCTACACCAAAGAAAATATTATCTGAAAAAATCTTCAAATTTGCCAATACTGAAATCGCACGCGATAAAGAACTACCATCAGATATATTATCCTTACCAATTTTGTCAAAAATCATACTTCTTAATTCTGTTGAAGCTATGATAACAATGACAGCTACGAAAATGAGAGAAATAATAAAAACTTTATTCTTGAGAATTAACTTGTCTTTTGTCTTAGTAAACAAGTATGCAACAAAAATAGCAGCAACAATTATAAATGCAGCTGTTGATAGAGTCGTAAAAATGGCTGCAATGAAAACAAAAAGATGTTTTTTATTCATCCTCGATTTAAAGAATAACTCAAATAATATGCCTAAATTCAAATAAATCATAAATACACCTGGTTCTCTAAAAATACTCATGTTTCGAACAAAAGCATTTTCAAAAGAAACCATACAGAAACCTAAATTATAAACATTTGCCTCTGCGGAATTAATTTGAACAGGAAAAACATAAATGATAGATGGAAAAACATTTGCGATAATAAAAACACCTAAAGATAAATAAGTAAGGACATATAAAAATCGTAGGTAAACATCTATAAATTGCTCATTTGAGAAAAAATTTGCAATTGAAAAACCGAGAAAGAGTAACCAAAATTGATATATATATCCTCCTGAAATGTCAAAATTAAAAAAAATTGTTCCAGATATAGATAATAATATTGCATAAAAAACTAAGCTGCTTTTAGTTACCTTTATTAAAAAACTCAAATTTGATTTTAATAATAAATAAACCGTTAAAATCAAATACAATACATATTTAATAATTATATATACAAAATTATTATTTGTTCCAAAATTAAATGTATCGTCTGAAATAAATATGATTATAAAAAATATAACATAATACTTAAGAGAATATTTTTCTTCAATGGACTTGGATTCCGTCATATGATTAGAATTGATTTTCCTCAGATTTATGTGTTGTATTTAAAATATCATTATAAATTTTTACCTGTGCTAAAGCTATGTCTGTATTATTCTTATCGCTTTTTTCGTTATATGCGTTCTCTGATATTTTTACTGACAAATTTTTATCAACTAAAAATCGTTCGATAGCATTAGCACACATTTCAACATCTATAGGAGAATAAAATAATGCTGTATTTTCATGACTTGCCAGTTCCGACATAGCACCCGAAAATGAAACTACCGTTGGCACACCAATGGTCAGTGATTCATCAAGTGCCAAACAATATGTTTCTATAAAAGACGGGACAACAACAACATTGGATTGTTGCAATTCAAGTACTATATTTTCAGCATCCAATGATCCCAACCACTTAACATTTTTTTTAATATCATTTTTTTCAATCTTTTCATCCAACCATTTTGAATAACCACCTTTTCGAAGACCTGTTTGTACTGATCCAGCGATATTTAATTTGATATTGGGAAATTTTTTCTTAAGAATTCCTATTGCATCAATAAGAATATGTAAACCTTTATATGAAACAGAAGAGGACGATGCAGAAGTAAATATTTGAAAAGGCACACATAAATCGATATTCCATTTTTCTGCTTTCAAAAACTCTTCTCTTAAAGCAATTTTAGTATTAATTATTGAAGCCTGATTATTTAGATTTTTCACATAAGTCCTGACCCATTCAGATTGAGTAGAAATAAACTTACATTTCAAAATCATTTCTTTTTCGAATTCCCCCCATTTCTCAAAACCATATTTTAAGCCCACTATAGAACTGGATGGTTTTATAAATTCTTTTAATCTAAAACATTTAACAATATCCAGAAAAGTTAAACCTGAATAAAAATATTTTGCATAGGCATACTTTAAACCTTGAATCTCAATTATTACGTTCCCTTTTATAAATCCTCTTGCATGAAGTAATCCCCAATAATTTTCTGTACCCCAAATATGAATAATGTCTGGTTTAACATTTTCGACGATAGACTGGATTTCTTCAATTATTTTCAAACTTGGAAGTCCTTTACTTGATAAAGAAGAATGTGGAACATACCATTGATTAATTGATTTATAATTTTGTTGAATGGTCTTTTTGACGTTTCCTTGAGTTATATTATAAAGACTAATCTCTCCTGTTTTTAATAATGCTTCTGACATAGAATACAACCAACTGCCAGTAGTATTAGATCTTGCATCAGAAAAACCAACATTACAAAACCACAAAACTTTTATTTTGTTTTCCATTTATTAATTTAATGTAAGATAATTTTTATAAAAAGTTTTTAAAACTAGTTCAAAATTATCAATTTCATTACAAAAAGTAATTTATTTTATTTTGAAAAAAAACTTAACGTCTTTCTATTAAAAGGAACCAGCATTTTTAAAAATTTATATGTGAAAGTCAATTTATTTTTCAATGTGGTATGATTATCATAAATTATTGATAATCTTTCTACAAGGTATTTTTTACTAATTCCTGAAGAAATTCCACCGTACTCGAAAACTGATATCGCACAATTTTCATAATAAAAATTACTTCCTTTAATAAATATCTTTAAGAAAAAATCATAATCAGCAGATATTTTGTAATTTAATGAAAAAGGCATATTTTTTAGAAGATGGGTCCTTACAAAACAGCTTTGGTGACAAAAATTCATAGAATAATTAAGTTGTAGTAAAGGACTGGCCTTAATTAAACTTAGTGTTTGATTTTTCTCCATTAGCATATCACCATATATAACATCAATATTTTTATTATTGAATGACTTTTCTAACAGATTAATGTCTTTTATAGCAAATCTATCACCTGCGTTCATAAAACTTACCCATTCTCCATTTGCTGCTAAAATTCCCTTGTTCATAGCATCATAGATTCCTTTATCTGGCTCTGATACCCAAAAATTGATTTTATCTTCGTATTTTTTAATAATATCTAAAGTTCCATCTTGACTGCCACCATCAATTATAATGTATTCGTAATTATCAAAATTTTGATTAATTATACTCAATATTGTTTGTTCTATAGTATTAACCACATTATAAGAAACGGTTATTATAGAAATAAGAGGCTTATTAAAATTCATAAATGAGTTAATTAAAAATAGAAATTACTTTTTTCGCAAAATATAACTGATCCTTTTTCATATCAAAATTAGAAGTCCTAAAATTATTATTCATTGCGAATAGTAATTTATCAGCTAATTCAATGCTATCTGCAGGATTAAAGAAAATACAATTATCCTTTATTTGTTCTCTATGCAGTGGTAAGTCCGACAAAAGAATTACGTGGTTTAATGCTTTTGTATCTTCAACAACAGTGCTCCATCCTTCGAACAAAGAAGGCTGTATAATCGCAATCGAATTTTTCATCAATTGTAATTGTTCTACTCTATCAATAAATCCTAAAAAACAAAAATTCTCTTCCAATCCACTTTCTTTTATTTCTCTCTTTAAGCTTAAAGTATAATCTGGATTTCGATAATCATATTCCTTTCCTGTAAAAACAAATAAAAACTTGTCTCCTCTTTGTTTCATTACTTTTGCAGCTTCTAATACAATCTTATGGTTTTTATGTTTCCAAAATTGATTTGGAACGATAAAATAATCATCTTCAATAGAATATTTTTTTTTCAATTCAGAGATTTCGATACTCGAATAATTTTCATCAACCATACTAACAAACCTCAAAACTTCTTTCTTATTTTTATTATTTGGATAAAATTTATCAAAATCTTCTAATGCATTATTACTACTAAAAACTATTGGATATTTTTTATTTACTAAGTACTGTTGAGAGTCTTTTCTATATTGAATTTCTTTTTTGGAAAAAAAATCTGGAAGATACCATTCTTGAAAATCGGGTATCCAAAAAAAGAATCCGTCAATATTTGATGTATTAATTGAGGGATTTATTGGGTACAAATTTTTAATCTTTTTATTTCCTATTCTATTTTTAACAAAATCTTTGTCTAATATTATTCTCCCTAATTTATTTATTATTCTTTCAACAATATTAAGATTGTAATTAAAATACTGAAATTCTATGTAAGGATAATTTAATGATTTAATCAATTCAGTAGATTCTTCAGAATTATGAAATATTGTTAGATAAGGTTTTTCAACATCATCTAATACATTCAAGGCTTTTATAATATTTATAATATAATAGGTTCCACCAATCCAATTATCATTGTATTGATAAAGTAAACTTATTTCTTTTCTTTTAGCCATTCTACAGTTCTTTTTAAACCATTTTCAATTGATATTTCATTTTTAAATCCAAAGCTTTCCAACAAACTTATATCTGCTCTCCAATTTAAAGGATCACCAGGCTTTACAATCATATTAAACTTGAGATCTATATTGGCATCAATTTCATTTATAAAAATAGTAGCTGCTTTTTTTATTTCCGTCTCAATACCTGACGCTACATTTATGGCTTCTCCATTAAATAATCCCTCTTTTATTACGCAATCAATAGCACGCATTAAATCATTTATGTATATGAAATCTCTAGTTTCCTTACCAGACCCAAACAATTCAACTTGTGAAGTATGAAGACACTTGTGATAGAGATCCCAAAACAGTTGTTTTCTCAGATTTTCACCATAGACAGAAAAAAGCCTAAGATTTATTGTCTGAATATTATACAAATAATAATATTCCTTACAAACTTGTTCTGCGTATAATTTATGCCAACCATAAGGTGATAATGGCTTAAGGTCTGAAAATTCTTTTATTGGCAAAACTGCTGGATTACCGTAAACAGCCGCTGAAGACATATTAATATACTTACACTCTGGATTATAAATCCTGATCGCATCTAATATTTTGATTGTATTTGTTACATTTAGTTCAAAATCAAAAACAGGTTTGTTTAATGATATAGGAACGCTGCCGTTACCGCTAGCATTTATACAAACATCGAATTTAACATTTTCAAATATTGTATCGAAACGTGAATCAGATGTTTCTAGCTGAAAATAAAATGCTTCATTAACTTTTTCTTGTATATCTGCACCCCATACTTCATTGGAGCTAGAAAAATACTGTTTAGCATGTCCGCCAATAAAACCTTCTGATCCTATAATTAATATTTTCATTTTTTTCTTAAATTTTCTGGTAATACTTTGATTACGCGAGCAGGATTTCCTCCTACAACAGTCCAGTCAGGAACATCTTTTGTTACTACACTACCTGCTCCAACTATTGCTCCTTCACCAATTGTAACCCCTTTCAGAATGGTACAATTCATTCCAATCCATGCATTTGACTTTATATGGATGGGTTTTGATTTTACTACATCCCAGTTTTTGCTATGAATAAAATTTTTATCAGATCTATAATCTTCTAACTGCTGATGTATATCATTTTCCCTATCCCTATAATCCAAAGAATGCGAATCATGATCGTATAGATATCCTCCCCAAGCTATAAAAACATAATCTTCAATTATAATTTGGCTTCTGCAAATAATATTGCTGCCTCCTAGAAATGTATTGTTTCCAACAATAACTTCTCCCCTATCAGATTCAAAATTTATATTACAATCAAGTATAGTATTATCCCCAATTTCAACATATATTTTATTTGAATTAGGATTATTAATATTGAGATTAAATGAAGGAAAAAGGTAAGAATTACCCATTTTCATAAATTTCTTCATTTGTTTTTGTCTCTGTAAGAGTTTATATCTTCGAATTATATTAAGTAAAAAATTCATAATCTACAAAAGTATTGATCATTTATATTAATTAGTTCCCTCTTAAAAACCTTATCTCTAATTTTAATAAATAGTATTTTTTAATGAATTGTGAACAAAATTGCTAAAAGCAAACAGGCAGGAGTTTAAATAAATATATTAGACGAAGCAAAAAAATAGTCCTTTATAATTATTCAATCAAATACATTACCTAAAATTCAGATAGTTTCTTTAATACTTTTGCAGGATTTCCTCCGACCATCGTAAATGCTTCTACATCTTTAGTTACAACTGCTCCTGCTGCAATAATTGCTCCTTTGCCTATTGTAACTCCTTTCATCACTATACAGTTAAAACCAATCCAAACATGATCTTCAATAACTATCGCCTTAGTTATAACTCTTCCTTTTAAATATTTATCGCCCACTTTGTGCAAATTAATGTACCCATCTGCTCTTAATTTGTGATTTATTTCATGAGCATTTGTATCCATAACAGTCACACCATGCGAAATTAGGACATCATTGCCAATTGATATACTTTCTGCAGACCATATTTTTGAGTGCTCACCAATATAACAATTTTCACCAATAGAAATATTTCCTCCATAGCCTGTAATAAATAACATTCCTCCTATATGAGTACCTCCTCCAATAATAATTTTTGATTTATCGAGTTGTGTATTTACCACTTTTGCAGTTTCATAAAAAACCACATCCTTTGAGGAGGTCGACAAACGATGACATATACTTATCGCATCTTGTCTTTGTACTTCTTTTATCAGTTCATGAATAGGAAATACTTTCATTAAAATCCTAACTAATGGCAAAAGTCTTTTCTTCATAGGCTACCTTTAATAACTCTTTTAATAACTCTTTTAATAAAACTAGTTCCCCTTTTAATTAAACTAGATTTTCCTTGAAATGCTTCATAAAACAGAAATCTATCAGCATCTTCACTAATGGATATAAACGCAGGATGCACAATTTCTCTTATTTCTTCTCTGTTAGCGCTTAATTTATTATACCAACTAGGCACATCCATGGTGTGAGTTCCACCAGCATCAAAGCCAATATTATTAATTAAATTTGAATTAGGTATTATATAAATACCTTCCTGATTCCAAATAGTATAAAGCCACTGATAATCCCATGTGTTATAATTAGGCACTTTTTTTAATAAGTTTAACCAAAAATTTTGCTCTTGTTTATCCTTAAAGATTTTTTGTATTTTATTCTCTTTTTCAAATTCTTCTAAAGAAGACATATTAATATCATATTTTTTCCAAGCTCTTGCCCAGCTAGCCCATCCCCAAATACCGCCATATCGTGAGAAATAATATGAACCATCTCCTCGTTTAATCCCACCTTGCAAATTAGTTCCGCCTATTCCATATATAGATTCATTATCATTATAATATTTCAGCATGGTATCACAAAATGTAAAAAAACTGGCCTGTGGCAGACAATCATCTTCTAGAATTATCCCGTACTCTACTTGATCAAAAAACCAGGTAATTGCAGAACTCACTGCATTTCGACAACCAAGATTTTCATTTCTGAATAGTGTTTTCACTTCACAATCCCAATCTATTCCGTCAAGAACAAATTTTCGTGTTACTTCACATTTTTCATATTCTCCTGTTTTGTTTAAACGTGGTCCATCTGCAGCAATATATAAATGAGTAGGTTTTACCTCTCGAATAGCCTTAAAAACCTTTTCAGTAGTATCAAGCCTGTTAAATATTAAGAAAAGTACTGGTGCTTTCATTAAAAATAGTTTCTTTTATTTTTTGATTATCCGTATTTATTATTCATTTTTTACTAATACAGCACTTGACATGATCAAAATATTAATACATGACGCATGGTTTAGATAAAAAAACCTTTTTCTTAAATAAATCTGAAATGGTTTGGCAATCAGATCTTACTAGCATTAATAAATAAAATTGATTTCGTTTGCAGTATAAATATATGCCTTGTGCTCTTAAAGAAAAAGTAGTATAAATAAGACGCATAAAACTGTGAAATTAATGTAGCCGTTGCAGCCCCATTTATTCCATATTTTGGAATTAATACTAAATTTAACCCTAAGTTCAATATTAGTCCTTGTACAGATTTAATTAAATTGTGCTTGTTCAAATTCTCAATTATAAGCATATTTCCAGCGGCAACGCCCCAAAAAACAAAAACTCCAGTCCATATACTTATCTGCAAAGCAAAAACAGATAATTTATATTCCTCACCATAAAGAAAATCAATGATAAATCCAGAAGAAAAAGTGAATAAAATCGATATTGAAAAACTAATGATAAATAGCAATTTTAATAATCTTGCACAAACTTCATAATAATTGCTCATGTTTAGATTATACTTATCGACTAACTTGGGGAAAAAAGAAGTTGCAAATACGGTAGGAATAAAATACCATAATTCTGTAAAACGAGTTGAAACTGAATAAAGTCCAACTTCTCTTTCTCCTAGCATTTCTCCAATCATAATTTGATCCAACCTCATATACATCATTATTATTATACCTGACAAAATCAATGGCCAAGACTGCAATAATAATACTTTACAAAAATCAAATTTAAATTTCCATTTCCGTATATTTTCAAATTTATAATATAACGCAAGACCAATTGCGCCTAATATACATTCAAACATGCCCAAAATAACAAAGGAAACTAAAGAGAATCCGAAATAAACAAAAACTAGTTTTATTACAGATATAAATGCAAAAACAGAATTTTTAACAATTACAGTTTTTCTTGATTGCAGTAAAGATTGATTTTTTAAATCTATTACATCAAAAGTTTGAAACCATAGATTCATCATTGTAAAGATGGCAACGAGAAATAATTCAAAGTCATGTTTATAAAACAGAAAATAGCAGCAAACAATAAAAGTGCTTAAAAAAGTACCAGTTACTCGCAGGTAAAAAGCTGTACCTAGAAGAATGTATTCATCTGCATTTTTATCAAGTAAGTATTTAACAACTATCTGATCCAAGCCGAGAGTACACAAGGCGCTTACCAAGCTTACAAATGCTATTGCATAATTCCATTTTCCAAATAATTCTGGACCTAAATATCTTGCAACTAAAACCCCTACTATTAAACCAACTCCAAGTCTAAGAATTTTATCAAAAAAAAGCCAAATTACATTTTTAAAAATATCTTGTCTTAAATAATAAGTGATTTTCTCTATCATAACATTTAAAAAACCTTATTATATCTACTTTCTTCTAACTCTCCGGTAGTAAACTTTTTGAAATATTCATAGGTTATCTTTAATCCTTCCTGACGTGAAACTTTAGGTTCCCAGTTTAAAATTGCTTTTGCTTTAGTGATATCCGGCTTTCTTTGTTTTGGATCATCTTTAGGTAAGGGTAAATAAATAATTTTTTGGTCTGTTTCAGTTAATCTTATAATTTCATGAGCAAAATCATTCATTGTTATTTCATTTGGATTACCAATGTTCACCGGATACACATAATCGGACATTAGCAATTTATAAATACCTTCAATTAAATCATCCACATAACAAAAGGACCTAGTTTGTGTTCCATCCCCAAAAATAGTCAAATCTTCTCCACGCAATGCTTGTCCTATAAAAGCTGGCAGAACTCTTCCATCATTTAAACGCATTCTAGGCCCATACGTATTAAATATTCTAACTATTCTAGTTTCAAGACCATGAAATGTATGATAGGCCATCGTAATAGCTTCTTGAAATCTCTTTGCTTCATCATAAACACTTCTTGGACCTATAGGGTTGACATTTCCCCAATATTCTTCAGGCTGAGGATGAATATTTGGATCTCCGTACACTTCAGAAGTAGAAGCAATTAAAAATCTAGCTTTTTTTTCTTTAGCTAATCCTAATAAATTATGAGTCCCCAAAGAGCCTACTTTTAAGGTTTGAATAGGAATTTTTAAATAATCGATCGGGCTTGCTGGCGAAGCAAAATGCAAGATATAATCTAATTCACCAGCGACATGTACATAATTTGAAACATCGTGATTATAAAATTGAAAGTCCTTATTTGGAAATAAATGCTCAATATTCTCTATATCACCTGTAATAAGATTATCCATTCCAACAACTTGATAACCCTCCACTATAAAACGATCACATAAATGAGAGCCTAAAAAACCAGCTGCTCCTGTGATTAATACTCTTTTACTCATATACTTTTTTATATTATCGTAAATACCTTACTTACAAATACTTAACAATCATTCCTGATACATAAACCCAATCTTTTCAATTCTGTTTTATTCAATAAACTTAATCAGGTTTATACTTATATATGTTTGTTTCCAGTCATATTGAACAAATATATCCCATTCTGTATTACTTATAGTATGTGCATTCTCAAAGACAAATAATAAGTTATCCAAAAAATACGCTCTCAAATTTTTTTTGAGAATTTCTCGTTTCTAAATGATCTAAATCTAAAAGTGTTTTTTTATAGTAACTTTTGGTCATGTACATAATTTTAGCTTTTTCATTAATCAAATCAGCAGCAATATAAATAGTCAAAAATACACGAGTACAATTAGTGTCTTTCTTGAAAGCCCAACCTAAAAAGTTTTTTTTCAACAACTGTGTTATAAACTGTATAAACTCTACTGTGCGAAAAACGAGGCAACTTGTGATCATTATAATTGGCTGCTTCAATCAAGACGTAGGATTTGGTTATAGAGAAACTAAATTCAATACCTCTTTTTTTTAAACAAGAACCTCCAAAACCAATAGAGGATTTCAATAATTTACTCCAATTCGTTTGTCCATTCCTATGGTTTTACTAACCTCTTCAAATTTGCATCTATATTTTCACAAATTCAGACATATATTTATTAAGAATTCGCTGTGACAAAAAACATTTGCTGTCTGCTTTGACAACTCCGAACATCAAACATTTGTTGTCAAAATTTTCCGAGCTTATTCGAATAGACATCGACTAAGAATGGATGTCATTTTGACCTTTAGATGATTTGCCTTAACCAATTAAAATTAGGTCTTAATTTAACAAATCCTAAACAGGCGAACCTTTTGCCAAAACTAAGAATTCGACGGAATTTGAAATTATAAGCAGTTTTGGGTTGAATTAATAATATTTTGAATAGCTTCAGCTATTAAAAAGTAATAGAGAAGGGTTGACTTCTCAACAATAATTTTATCAATCTTTAGCTACTTTTGCACACAGTTAATGTATTTAAATTAGCGGCTTTTGCTTTACATATATTTTGGTTGGCGTATTTTATAGAAATAAGATTAATTTGTGTTTCAGCAATTACCTACAACTGTAACCTAAATTTGAGAACTTTTCTTGATATTATAGTCATAGTTGAACTCCAACATAACTAGCGCGGATACAGCAAATTTTTGTAATCATCTTATTCTTATTCAAAATTTGCAAAAGCACCAACCCTAATTTAAAAATATTATTTAGTCTTCTCCTTCTCTTTTTGGATCACTTCTTTCCTCAGTCTAGAACTAGAAAAACGATGATCTCTACTATTAAAATACAATTCAATTCCCTTTTTTGCTTCACAATACATTCTCCCTGTAAAATTTTGCTCAAGATATTCATCTCCAACAATTCTAACATCTATTTTAAAAGAACGTAAAATATCTTCTAGATCTTGCTCTGTTGCATAAGGAACAATCTCATCTACAAACTTACATCCTTTCAATTGAATATATCTTTCAACAATAGTTTGTGTGGGCTGATTTTTTTCAGGACGATCCAAAATAGGTCTGTCTGTAAACCAACAATTAAATATTCATAATGAAGTTTTGCTTCTTCAAGCATTTTTACATGACCTGCATGAAAAAGATCAAAAGCACTAAAAGTTATTCCAATTTTCATTATTATAATTGTACAATTTAAAACAACTAACCCAACAGCATTTTAGATAATTTTCTAAAAATCAACCACAATATTGCTAAAAAGCCAGATAAAAAACTTCCAAACAAAATACCTTTTGCTTTACCAAAACGCTCCTTTGGTAGTGGCAAAATAGGTTTGTCAATAACTTGAATTAACGGTGTTTCTTTACGCAATGTCACTTTAGCCAATTCTGATTGTCTCACTAATTCTGTTAATATAGCAGTATTAGCCTGAACATCAACTTGTCTTCTTGCAGAAGGAGCACGACGAACATTCAAAGCTGGATTTAAATTAAAAGTATTATCATTTGCTACTGCAACACCGGTTATAGCTCCATTTAATTCTCTCCTAATCGAATCAACTTGACGTTCTAAAATAGCCATATTCATTCTGGCTTTTTTGCTTTTTGTTTCAACATAAAATTGACCTACTTCTTGTGCTAATGCTTCACAAAAATATTTTGCGAATAACTCGTTTGTTGATACAACATCAATATTAATAATTGCTATTTTTTTGTCTTTTTGACCAACAGTTAATGCAGACTTAGACAAATTTACATACATTATTCCTATTATACTGTCTTGAATTCTAGTGAAATGTTTGCGATCTGCATATGGTAAGAACTTTATATTTAATAATTTAGGATTCCCTTTCCAACTTTCTCTCCAATTGTTATTTTCAATATACATCTCTGCCAAAGATGTAGATTGACCATCGAAATTAACAGGAGATAATAATGTCTTTTCTACCATTGATCTTGATTTAAACAATTCTGTCAAATTTGATCCTGTAAAAATTCCTCCGCCACTTCCTCCTAAATCCAAACCGAACGAACTTGCCAATCCAAGTGCACCTCCTAATCCCCCCGCTTTTTCATCCTCTAATGCAAATGATAGTGTCGCAGTATAAATAGGTTTTTTAGTAAAGGAATATGCTAATCCTAACGCAGCCCCAATTATTCCAATTAAGATAATAATCTTCCATTGTGATAAAAGGTAAGTATACCATTCTTTTAACTTAAGTATTAATTCTTTTAACGATATTTCATCGTTTTGAACAGGTGTATTATCCATCAAATTTTATTTAAAAGCTGTAACAATTAACAATGCTAAACTAGCAAATGCAGTTCCAATTCCTGCCCACTCGCCAGCACTCATTTTTTTAGTCTCAGGTTTTTCAGGAACAACAATTTGCGAATCTGGTTCTACTTTTGGATAGGATCTGAAGAATAAAAATGATTTTGTTACATCAGCTTTTCCGTTAGGGTAAATAATGTAAGCTTTTCTCTTCCATCCTTTATTGTCTACACCTCCAACAGAATTTATATAGTATTTGAAACTTTTCCCGCTTCTGTATGGGATTTCAGATGTCAATAATACGTTTCCTGTAACTTTAACTCCTTCATTATAAACAGCGACTTCAATCTCATCACCTGGAAACAAAGTGACATTTGAGTAGTGATTTTTATCTTTTACGATTTTTTCCCAATTAACCGGAATAGTGGCATATTTTAATTCATCTTTCAATCTTCTGGAAAGCTTATTTAGTGTGTCGTTGCTTTTTACGCCATTTGTAGAATTAATATCCTCATCTTTATTTAAATTAAGATCTACACTTTCCAACAACTTAATTTGCTCTTCTTTTATTGGTCTTTTGATTTTCATTCCATCTAAATTGGCAATAGATGTCAACCCGCCCGCACGCATTACTACGTTGTAAACTGTTTCTTTTTTATTCGCCAAAACATATTTACCCGGATAACCAACAGCACCACTAACAGTTACCATTTGAGGTTTTTCATATACTGCTACTCTTCTAATATTAATAACATCAAAAGGTTTTAAAGTAAAATTCTTAATTTGTTCATTATTATCAGCTGTAATCTCAAGTTCAATTAATTCTACACGTTTAGGATCATCATCGTCAATTGCATCTGATTTTACCATTCTGGCAATCTCAACTCTTTTAGAAGCAGAGCCTGTTAAACCACCAACCTGTACAACTAAATCATTTAGTGTTAAATTTTCAAAATATTCATATTCACCTGGATTTTTTACTTCCCCATCAATAGTTACTTTGTATTCTTCTCTGAAATCCAAAATAGAATAAACTGTTACAATGTCTTCTCTTTTTAGCTCTATGTCAGAATTTAAATCTCCTGATAGTGCTGCAGCCAAATCCACGTTTACAATTTCTGTAGTCAAATCTGTTTTTAAACGAATAATCCTTGCTCTTTTTGTATAAGCATCTTCTGTAAGTCCTTCTGCCCTTGTAATAAGATCAGAAATTCGCATTCCTTCACTATAAGAATAGAAATCAGGTCTAAAAACTGCACCTTCAATTTTTATACGATTTTCAAATCGGTTTAAGATCTTAGTAACTTTAAAAACATCTCCCGATTGTGGCAAATAAGAACCATATTGACTCTCATTTATATCGTGAACTTTAAATTCTTTTCCTGTCTTTTGCGTCACATTTACGGATGCTGTATAGGCAAATTCATTAAAGCCTGATGCGAAATTTAATAAGTCAGAAAAAGTTTCCCCCTTCTTCATTTCAAAAATTCCCGGTCTTTTCACTTCTCCCTCAACTGTAACCCTTTGTGTATATGCTGGAATTCTAATTACATCATTATCCTTTAAACTAACATTGTCAGATTGATCTCCCTTAACTAAAAATTTATAGATATCAATATTTTTGTAAACTTTGTTGTTACGCAATAATTCTATATTTCTGTAACTACCATTTTTACCAGGGCCACCTGCTAAATGCAATGCATTATAAACAGATGCCAAAGATGAAATCGAATAATTGCCCGGCTGTTTTCCCCCAACGATTGTAACTTTTATAGTTCTTATATCGCTTAAACTTACACTAACCTGAGATTGTCCCGATCTAACCGTACTATAAACTCTAGCAATTGCCGCTTTTATCTTTTGTGAAGCTGCTTCAATCGACATTCCTGCTACTGCAATTTGCCCAACATTCTCAATAGTAATTTTACCTTCAAAATTTACTGGAACGGTACTGTCAAATTGCTGAACACCATAAACACTTACTTCTAATTTGTCCCCAGGCCCAAGAACATAATTTACCGGCGTTGCCATTTTTAAATCAGGCTCAAAATTTAAAGTAGGGTTATCAAATAATTCAGACCCGAAAATCAACGCATTGACAGAATCTTTAACTTTCTCATTTTTAATTTTCTCCTGCTGCCTTCCAAATTCAGAATTCTTGTCTGTTGCTTTTGCTTTACTATCTTCAGAATCGATATTTTTAGGCTTTTTTTTCTCAAATTGAGCAAGTTTAACTCGTAGTTTATTAAACTCAGTCTGACTCATACCTTTTGATAAAGCCATTGATTCTATCTGATCAATTGTAGCATTATTACTTTTTAATTGAGCACTAATTTTTGCTAAATCATCATTAGTCAAATAATCTACTTGTATTGTACTGAGGTCTTTAGATTTCATTAAATCCTGAGCATTAACGCTTAGTGACATTGATAAAATAAAAAATAGAGTAAGAACGAATGTTATTTTCTTCATAGTGAATTATAATTTAACCTTAATATGGTTTAAATAAAATTGCTTATTATTTACGAATATTGTTTTTGATAATACTCTTTATACGATCCAGAGGTTACGTTTTGCAACCACTCTTCATTGTTAAGATACCAATTAATTGTTTTTTCTAAACCTTCTTCAAATGTTACAGATGGTCTCCAACCTAATTCTTTATTAATTTTTGATGCATCAATTGCATAACGCAAATCATGACCTGGTCTATCTTTCACATATGTTATTAGTTTTTGCGAAGTGCCTTGACTTCTGCCTAATTTTTGATCCATAATTTGGCATAATAGTTTTACCAAATCAATGTTTTTCCATTCATTAAATCCACCTATATTGTAGGTTTCATGATTTTTTCCTTCATGAAAAACTAAGTCTATTGCTATAGCATGATCTTCCACAAAAAGCCAGTCACGTGTATAATTTCCATCTCCGTACACAGGTAATGGTTTATTATTAATGATATTATTGATGAAAAGAGGAATTAATTTTTCCGGAAAATGGTATGAGCCATAATTATTAGAACAATTAGTCAAAACATAAGGCAAACCATAAGTTTCTCCATAGGCTCTCACAAAATGATCTGAACTAGCTTTTGAAGCTGAATAAGGAGAATTTGGATCATAAGAAGTTGTTTCTGTAAAAAGACCTTCTGCTCCAAGAGAACCATAAACTTCATCAGTACTTATATGATAGAAACGCTTATTTTCAAAATTATCTTTCCATTGATTTTTTGCTGCATTTAGCAAATTCATTGTCCCAATAACATTTGTTTTTACAAATGCTAAAGGATCTTCAATAGAACGATCAACGTGGGATTCTGCAGCTAAGTGCAATATTCCATCAAAATTATAATTTAAAAAGAGTTCATTTATAAAAGCTTCATCAACTATATCTCCTTTTACAAAATAATAGTTAGTTTCATTTTCAATATCTTTTATATTTTCCAAATTTCCCGCATAAGTCAGTGCATCTAGATTAAATATTTGATAATCGGGATATTTTGTTACAAATCGTCTAACTACATGAGACCCAATAAAACCAGCGCCGCCAGTTATAAGAATTCTTTTCATTTTTTAAATTTGATTAATTTAATAAATTTGAATTTTGTCTTTCCAATTCATTGTAAATATCTTTTACATCTTGCGAATTTTCTTTTTGCAAAATCAAATTTGCTGAATCTGTATAAACAAAAATAGTATTTTTTAAGCCTAAAAATACCGTGTGTTTGTCACAACCAATCACCATGTTGCCATTTTTATCGACAGGATGGCTTTTTGATGCCAAATATTCATAAACAGATTCAAACGACCCTAAATCAGACCATGAGAATGATGCCGGAACTACTTTAATTTTTTTACTGCGTTCCATCACTGCATAATCAATGCTTATTGATGGAATTTCTAATGATAAATTTAAGTCTAAGAAACCATCTTTACTAGCTTCCCACACTGCTTTCGACTTCTCATAAACATCGGGTTGGAACTGTTTTAACTCATCTAGTAAAACTCCTGCTTTAAAGCAAAACATTCCACTATTCCATAAAAAATTTCCTTTTGCAATAAATTCTTTTGCTGTAGTTTCATTTGGTTTTTCACGAAACGAAAGTACTTTATCGCCTTTTGATTCTATGTAACCATAACCTGTCTCTGGTTTAGTAGGTATAATTCCGAATGTTACGATAAATCCATCTTGTGCTTTTGAAATTGCTTCACTGATAGCTTGATTGTAATTCTCCATTTTATCTATAATATGATCAGATGGTGTTACAATTAAGATATCATCCGGATTTGCGGCAAATGCAGCAAAGGCTATCGCTGCAGCTGTATTTCTTGGTGTGGCTTCAACAATATTAATATAAGAAGTTTGGGTTTTATCCATCACTTTACCACTTAAATGATGATTATCAACGTTTCCTACTACCATTACTTTGTTTGCCAAATGACTATTACGATCAACTGTCATTTCAAATAATGATTTATTTTCAAATATTTCTAAATATTGTTTTGGTTGACTTTTACGAGAAAGCGGCCACAATCTACTACCAACTCCACCCGTTAAAATTACATGTATTATTGAATTCTTGTTTTCCATTTTTTTTAAAATAAAAAAAGGTCTTTTTAAGACTATAATCTGTTATCGGCTATAGTTCCCAAAACACCTTTTACATCGTATAATAAACTATTTCTTTTTTGCAATTCAGCAAAGTTTAATTCTAAAAATTCTGCATGAGATACTCCTAGAACAATTGCGTCAAATTTATTATTTGGAATATTGTTAATTGTTACTAAATTATATTCTTTTTTTACATCATTTGCATTAGCAATCGGATCAAATATAGTGACAGAGATGCCGTATTCCTTTAATGCTTTTACTACATCTACAATTTTAGTATTTCGAACATCAGGACAATTTTCTTTAAAAGTAATTCCAAGCATTAATAACTCAGCTCCATTAACAGAAATTCCTTTTTTAATCATCAATTTAACCACTTGAGAAGCAACATATTCACCCATACTATCATTCAAACGTCTTCCTGCTAATATTATCTCGGGGTGATATCCAAATTCTTGTGCTCTTTGTGCTAAATAATAAGGATCAACACCAATACAATGTCCTCCAACCAAACCTGGTTTAAAAGGCAGGAAATTCCATTTTGTTGAAGCCGCAGTTAATACTTCCTGAGTATCAATATTCATCAAATTAAATATTTTAGCCAGCTCATTTACAAAAGCTATATTGATATCACGTTGTGAATTCTCAATAACCTTTGCTGCTTCTGCCACTTTTATACTAGGCGCCAAATGGGTTCCGGCTGTAATTATCGATTTATAAAGTGAATCTACTTTTAAACCAATTTCACGAGTTGAACCTGAAGTTACTTTTAAGATCTTCTCTACTGTATGTTCTTTGTCTCCGGGATTAATTCTTTCAGGAGAATATCCTGCAAAAAAATCAACATTAAATTCCAAACCAGAAATTGTTTCTAAAACCGGAACGCATTGTTCTTCCGTCACACCTGGATAAACCGTTGATTCGTAGATTACAATATCACCTTTTTTTAAAACTTTCCCTACTGATTCGCTAGATTTATACAAAGGAGTTAAATCTGGACGATTATTTTTATCAACCGGAGTTGGAACTGTTATTATAAAATAATTACAATCTGCAATATCATTTAAAGAAGTTGAACAGTATAAACCTTTTTCATTTGTAGAATTGACAACTAATACTTTTTGCAAAGTCTCGTCATCTACTTCTAATGTTGTATCCGTTCCTGATTTTAAAGATGCTACTCTAGATTCGTTTATATCAAAACCTACAACAGGATATTTCGTTGCAAATAATCTGGCTAAAGGAAGACCTACATAACCCAAACCTATTATGGCAATTTTTATGTTTTCATCCATTTTTTCTTATCTTTTTATCAATTTTGATCGTCATAATTCATGGCTTCGCCGTCCTAAGCCACAAAATTTTGACGCAGGTACCCCTAGAAACATTTTTGGCAAATATAACATATTCAGCCTATTTATTCAACACACTTTCTTACAGAATTCAAAGAAATAGTTCCAGAAATCCCATATATTCACAAACCGTTACAAATCAGAGAACAACGATTTTATTTACAAAAAAAAGAGAACAAAAAACTTTAAAATGCATTTTTCGTTCTCTTTTTTATATTAATATAAAAAAAATAATCTATGTTTTATTTATACTTTATTTTCAAAACACATCCTAAAGATTCTAAAACCAAAATATAATAAGTATTAGAAACCTCCTTGACAATAGCTTCCTGATTACTAAAAACTCCGGATTCTAATTTTATACGATCTCCAACCTGAATTGAAGTGACGGAAACTTCACTTAAATTGGGAGAAGCTAAACTTTTCTTGATGACATTAATTTCTTCCTCTCTAACAATGGCCGGCTTCCCTAACCAAAACAAATACCGAACCACACCTGGAATTTGAAAAACAGAATTTCGATCGCTTTCTAACAGGTTAACAAAAACATATGAATTAAAAAGCGGCACTTCAACCCTCTTTTTTCTATCTGACCACTGTTTTATTTGCGTTATCAGTGGACAATAAAATTCAATACCTATTTCGTTTAATTTTTCTGCAACTTTTTTTTCCCATTTGGGCTTAGTATATACAACGTACCAATTCATAATTTTCTTTGTATTGAAATAAATTTTCAACCCTTCATCAATTCTCAAAGCAATTTAAATCCTACTTCAATCTTAGCTATATTAAGAACCTATACCTTTATAAATAAACCCAATTGACTCTAACTGTTTAGCGTTCAATATATTTCTACCGTCAAAAAGGAAAGCTGGTTTATGCATAGAATCATAAATTTTTTTCCAGTCATAAGTAGTAAACTCATCCCATTCTGTTAGAACAGCAATTGCATGAGATCCGTTACAAGCATCATAAGCATTATTAAACGACAAAACGGCAGAATTATTTTCTTCGTTAGATCTTGTTTCTAAATAATTTAAATCATTTAATATCTTATTTCTTAACACCTTAGGATCATAGACAGAAATTTTCGCCTGTTCGTTTATTAAATCGTCTGCTACATAAATGGCTGCAGACTCACGGGTATCATTTGTGTCTTTTTTGAAAGCCCAACCTAAAAATGTAATTTTTTTATCAGCAACAGTATTATACAATGTCTGAACAATTTTATTTGAAAATCTTCTTTTTTGATGATCATTCATAATAATTACCTGCTCCCAATAATCTGCTACTTCGTTCAAGCCGTAAGTTTTTGCTATATAAACCAGATTTAAAATGTCTTTTTGAAAACATGAACCTCCAAAACCTACTGATGCCTTTAAGAATTTAGGCCCAATTCTGCTATCCATTCCAATTGCTCTTGCCACCTCATTAACATCTGCACCTGTTTTTTCACATAATTCAGACATGGCATTTATCGATGAAATACGCTGTGCTAAAAATGCATTTGCTGTAAGTTTTGACAATTCTGATGACCAAACATTAGTCGTTAAAATTTTATCTTTACTTACCCAATTAGCATAAACATCAACCAAAGAATTCATTGCGGATTCACCTTCCGGAGTTGTATCTCCTCCAATTAAAATTCTATCCGGATTTAATAAGTCAGCAACCGCAGTTCCTTCTGCTAAAAATTCAGGATTAGACAAGATTTGAAACTGAACTCCATTTCCTGTATTATCCAAGATGCTTTTTATTGCTTCTGCAGTTCGAACCGGTAAAGTAGATTTCTCTACAACTATTTTATTTTGTTTTGCAACCTTTGCAATTTGTCTCGCACATAACTCAATATATTTCAAATCAGCTGCCATACCTTTCCCTTTTCCATAAGTTTTGGTTGGTGTATTTACTGAAATAAATATTACCTGAGCTTCATCAATCGCTTTTTCAACTTCTGTCGAAAAAAAAAGATTTCTTCCTCTTGCTTCGGCTACAATTTCTGAAAGCCCTGGTTCGTAAATAGGAATATTATCTGTATTTGGATCATTCCAATCTTTGATTCTCTGTTCATTTAAATCAACAACAGTTACTTGAATATCTGGACATTTTTGTGCAATTACTGCCATTGTCGGACCTCCAACATAACCCGCACCAATGCAACAAATTTTTGTAATTTTCATTTATTATCTTATTATGTTATTATCTTATCTTGATTTTATTTCAAATTATTCCAATACCAGCTAACAGATTCCTTTAATCCATCTTGCAGAGAATATTTCGGATCATAACCTAAAATTTCTTTTGCTTTATCTATACTTGCTAATGAATGCGGAATATCTCCAACTCTATTTTCACCATAAATAACTTCAATATCTGCTATTTTTGAATCAAATTCAGCTAAATATTTTTTCAAATAACCTACTAAGTCATTCAATGTATTTCGATCGCCAAATGCCGTATTATAAACTGTATTCACAGCTTCCGGATTTTGGCTTGTCATTGCTAATTCATTCATCTGAATCACATTATCAATATAAGTGAAATCCCGGGAATAATTTCCATCTCCATTAATAACCGGACTTTCATGATTCATTAATTGCATAACAAATTTCGGAATCACTGCAGCATATGCACCTTTAGGATCTTGTTTTCTTCCAAAAACATTGAAATAACGTAATCCAATAGTTTCTAAACCGTAAGTTTTGCTAAAAATTTCAGCATACAATTCGTTTACATATTTTGTAATAGCATATGGAGAAAGTGGTTTTCCAATAACATCTTCAACCTTTGGCAATCCCTGAGAGTCTCCATAAGTTGAAGAACTTGCTGCATATATAAAACGCTTTACTTTTACATCACGCGAAGCTACTAACATGTTAAGAAATCCCGAAACATTAACTTCATTTGTAGTGATAGGATCATTTATAGATCTTGGGACAGAACCAAGCGCAGCCTCGTGTAAAACATAATCTATTCCTTCAACTGCTAATCTGCAATCTTCTATATTTCGAATATCACCTTCAATTAATTTAAAATTAGGATTGTCTATAAAATTCTTCAAATTATGATAATGACCCGTAGAAAAATTATCCAAACAAACGATTTGATGATTTAAATTTAGAAAATACTCACATAAATTTGAACCAATAAAGCCAGCTCCACCGGTAATCAAAATTTTATATTGAGTTGCTGTTTTCATCTTATTGAATTTATTTTTTATTGAATTTATTAAGGACAGATTTCACAAAACCAGGTTTTACTTCTTCTTCATGATAACCATTAGAATAAACACCATATCCGTAACCATAAGCAGTTCCGTATTTTGCTTTATTTTCATATCCATTCAAAACAATACTGGTGTTATTCAATTCTCCTCTTTTTACTCTGGTATTCAATAAAGTGATCATATCTTTTTTGGTGTAATTTTGTCTCACAATATACAAAGTCACATCAGCAAACTGAACCAATTCTAAAGCATCAGACACCAAACCAACCGGAGGTGTGTCTAAAATAATATAATCATATTTTTGTTTCAGCTCATCTATTAATTCTTTCATCGTTTCACTTATAATAAGTTCCGAAGGATTTGGCGGAATAGGCCCTGAAAGTATAACATCAAGATTAGGTATTTGCGTGGAATTTGTTATTTCATCCAGACTTTTTTGTTTAATCAGATAATTAACAACACCCACCTTATTTGTCAAATTAAATTCATCAGCCAAACGTGGTTTTCTTAAATCTAAACCAATAATAACAGTTTTCTTTTCGCTTAAAGCAAAAATAGTCGCGATATTGATAGAACAGAATGTTTTACCTTCTCCACTTATAGAAGAGGTTATCATTAAAGTTTTTGCTCCATTTACCTGTTGTTTTTTATACAAAAATTGTAATGAAGAACGAATTGCTCTAAACGATTCTGAAAGTGCTGATTTTGGTTTATCAAATACAGCCAAATTAACACTATCCTTGTTTACACCAATTACCCCAATAAGCGGTATCTGAGTCAATTTACTAATATCCTCAGTGTTTTGGATTGAATTATTAATGAAGAAAATTCCAAAAACAAATAACAGAGGGACCAGGATGCCTAAAAATAAAGCTAAGACATAATTCACCGAAGTTTTTGGCCCAATTAAACCTCCACCTATATCTTTTGCAGGATCAATAAAATGAATATCAGACAGATTAGATGCTTTTACAATTTCAGCCTCATTTCGTTTCTGAAGAAATTCAGTATAAATATTGTCATTTAAATCATATTTCCTTTTAATCTTCAATAATTCCTGTTGCTCTTCCGGCAATTTTTTTACGGTACTTTCTGCCTGACCAATTTTTGCATTTATCATGGACAAATCATACAACAATGATGATTTTGCAGTTGCAATATTTTCTAATAAAACATCTTTAACAGCTCGCATTTGATTGTCAAAATCTTTAAAAATCTTATCGCTTTTTACTGCATACGACATTTCAGATCTTTGAGTTGAAAGAGCAATAATTTTCGAGACATTCACTACAATATTTGGGTCTTCGATTCCCGCAACCGATGGAGCAGGAAGTCTTGAATAGTCAACACTGTTATTCAGGTACGTTTTTAATGAATTGTAATAAGCTATTTTTCTGGAAATTTGATCTTTCTCCAAATCAAAATCCATTATTTTATCAGAAATTTTAGCTCCTCCGGCTTCAATAGCATAGACGTCTTTATCTTTTCTGAATGTTTTTAATTCGTTCCCGGTTTGCTTCAACTGACCTTCCATAGCAACAAGAGTACTATCGATAAATCGTATGGTATTGTTTGCAAATTGATTTTTACCATCAAGCTGAATTTTTATCAGCATTCGTACAGTTGCATTTAAGTACTCTACCATCCTGGCTTTGTTTGTGCCTTGCAGACTTAAGGTTAATATTGATCCGCCTTTATCATCAGAATCTATATTTACACCTCTGTATCGGGTTACCGTACTATTAAAATCATTGAATTTTACAAAATATTCATTGCCTTTATAAAAACCAGGATTATCATTTATTTGCAGTTTCCAATTTAAAAAAGGCAATACAACCTGCTCTCCAACCTTGTATCTCTTGGCAAATTCTACAGGCTGAACATTTGTTCTTGAATAAGTATTTGTTGTATAATCAATTACTGAAACTGAATTATTCTCAAAAGGAATTCTGATTTCATATTCACTTTCACTTAAAAATTTAATGCTTATTAAAGTGTTTACAATTTGCCCTTTTGATTTATCAATACTAACAAAAAAAGGAACAGCTCCGTAGGCATCAATTAAATTGTATTTTCCTTGTTGGAGGTAATCAATATAAAACTGCAGTTTATTAACTACCAGTTCATTGTGAGACCTTGATTGTAGTATCGTCGATATTCCATTAACCTGATCTGATATTCCTCCCCAGTTAAAAACTAGACTGGTATTTGAAGTAAAAAACGGATTGCTTTCTTCTTTTATAGAAACCATCGTTTGCATGGAGTAAATTTTCTCTTTTCGGATATTTACCTGATAAGCAATTGTAAACGCGATTATTAAACTAGCAAGAAACCATTTCCAATAACTGGCAATTTTTAATAAAAATCCTTTAAAATCAAAATTTGAATGATTTTCAAAAATCGAAAAATCTTTAATATCTAACATCTTTTGAGTTTAGTTTAGTTCTTTATGATCAAATAAACCGTTGTTGCTAAAGACAACAAAGTTATAATTGTACCAATTGATTGAATTCCGGTTTGACCTGTACCCCATGTTTTTTGTCTTAATGGTTTTACATAAACATAATCATTAGGTTGCAAATAATAGTAAGGTGATTTCATGACATTCACATCTGTAAGATCAAGATCATGCATTTGAACTCCTGTAGACGTTTGACGAATTACAGTTACGGCTTTTCTATCTCCAACTGTAGTAATATCACCTGCATTTGCAATAGCCTCCATAATATTGACATGTTCCTGAAATAACGTTTTTGTTCCGGTGCTTCCTACTTCACCATTAATTGTATATCTAAAACCTGCTAATTTAACAGTGACAAAAATATTTGCTTCACTTTTAAAATATTCCTCAAGTAACTTTTTTTCAATTCTTAGCCTTGCTTCTTCCAGCGTATATCCAATAACATTTATCTCTCCTAAAATTGGCATTCTAATATTTCCGTGATCATCGACTGTAAAACCATTAAAATACAGTGCTGATTCTGATTTCGCAGTAGTTCCTGAAGTACTTTCTGTTGTATTAAAAATAGCCACTAACTTTGGGTCAATCGCTTTTATCTCAACACTTAAAATATCATTGACTTGTAATCTATAAGGCTTAGACTCAACTGCAGTAATAGTATTTTGTTCTCCTGAAGTATTTTTGTCTTGTAAATACACCAAATCTTTTATGGGAATACATGATGTAAAAAGTGTACTAATCAATAGCAATATATAAAAGCTGTTTCTTGTCATTATTTAAAATTTATTCGCAAATATAGCTTTTCCTTTACTCTTCAGGAAATCTAACTTTGTTTGGTTTTATTTAGTTGTTTTTAAATGTTTTTTCAAAAGGAATACGATGGAGAATACTTCTGCCAAGTGTAATTTCATCAGCATATTCTAATTCATCACCAACAGAAATTCCTCTGGCAATTGTAGAAATCACAATATCAGATTCAGCAATTTGTTTATAGATATAAAAATTAGTAGTATCTCCCTCCATTGTTGAGCTTAATGCAAAAATAATCTCAATTACTTTTCCCGCTTTCACTTTTTCGACTAAACTGGAGATATTTAATTGTCCTGGACCAACACCTTCTATCGGAGAAATTTTCCCTCCAAGAACATGATAAATTCCTTTGTATTGTCCGGTATTTTCAATCGCCATAACATCTCTAATATCTTCAACCACACAAATTGTTTGATGATTTCTGGATGAATTAGCACAGATTTCACAAACCCTCGTATCAGAAATATTATGACAGCTTGAACAAAACTTAATATCTTCACGCATATTTAGTAATGCCTGAGATAAAAAACCGGTCTGTTCTTTGGGTTGTTTTAGTAAATGCAAAACCAGACGCAATGCCGTACGCTTGCCAATTCCAGGCAATTGTGACATTTCGTTAACTGCTTTTTCTATTAACTTTGATGAGAATTCCATAACGACAAAAGTAATACTTTTAATGGTTTAGTAGACTTGGGGACAACTAAATTCAATATGTTTGAAAGCGCAAATATACTTTTTACTTAAATATAAATTACATCCTTTTTTATTCGCATTGACGAATAAAAAAGGATGTAACTTAAATGTGGTAATCTAAAAATTAATATTGATTTGTTGCCAATAAAACAAGAGTACAAGCAACTTCTGCCTTAATATTATTCAATTCAAGTAACTGATATAACTCAGGATTTTCGGTTCCCGGATTAAAAACTACTCTTTTGGGCTGAGCTTCGATAATATAATTATAATAATCGCGCTGACGTGTAGGGTTTAAATATAAAGTTACCGTGTCAATATTTTTAACAGGAACGGCTTTTGTCTGGATTTTTACACCCGCAACTTCTCCTGTATTTTGACCAATTGCTAAAACAGTATGTCCTTTTTGAACCAACATATTTATAGCTCTATAAGCGTATCGATCTGGTTTTGTTGTAGCTCCCAGAACTAAGGTTTTCTTGTTTTTCATCATTTTAAAATATAGTACAAAAGTAGTCAAAAAGAATGAGCTAACTTTAAGTTATTAATTTAGAATTAAAAGCAATGAAAAAACGAATAACCTTACATTAAAATTGCATGGTGATATTAAAAATTGACTACTTTTACTTCGTTAACCAAAACTCTATGGATTTATTTATTTACTTATTTGCTGCTCTTTTTTCGGTTTTGAACCCAATTGGAACGGTACCTATTTTTGTTGGACTTACACAAGATGATTCTCAAAAAGAACGTTCCAGAATTTCGCTCTGGACAGCAATAAATGTCTTTATTATTTTGCTTGTTTCTTATTTCATTGGTCAATATGTTCTAACTTTTTTTGGGATTAGTATTGACGCACTTAGAATCGCTGGTGGAATTGTAATTGTAAATTCAGGTTTTTCATTACTTTCAGGAAAATTCAATAAAAAACGAGGGATTAATAAAAAGATTGAAAACGAAGCGCATCATCGAAATGACATTGCGCTAACTCCCTTGGCAATACCGATGTTGGCAGGTCCGGGTTCCATGTCATTGTTAATTGCATTTTATCAGGAACATCACGAAATGAATGAAATTATCATATCCTGTTTAGCTATTTTAGCAATTGCTGTTGTCATTTTTGCTATTCTTAAAAGCGGACATTATTTAGCCAGAATATTAGGAACTTCAGGAATTGTTGCAATTTCTAGAATTGTTGGCTTTATTGTAATTTCTATCGGAATTCAATATATAGTAAGTTCAATTGTAAATATTATCAAAGGAAATTTAATGTAATTCCTTTTTACATTTATACATAAAAACAAAAAGGGATAGAACATATGTTCTATCCCTTTTTGTATCTAAAAATATTTTCTTAATTTCTTGGCAAAAACACTTCAGCCATCATGCATCTTGCGCTTCCTCCTCCACAAGCTTCAATTGTATCTAAACTTGAACTCAAAATTTCAGCGTGATTTTCTAATTGAGCAATTTGTTTAGGAGTCAAACTCTGATGCGCAGATGCACTCATCACAAGATATTTTTTATCGTTCGTTCCTCTAATTTCAAGCATATTACCAGCAAAGTTATTTACCTGAGCTTCGGTAATCAAAATAATCTCTTTTTTATCTGCTTTTAAGTTATCTAAAACCATTTTGCGTTCTTTTTTGTCGTCAATACAATCTGCACAAATAACAGCAAATGTTTCACCCAAACACATCATTACATTGGTGTGATAGATCAATTTTCTTTCTCCATCAACAGTTTGAAATGCTTCGAAAATGACAGGGGCATAATCAAAATCTTCACAAAACTCAATAAATAATTCTTCATCGGCACGAGGAGATAATGCGCAATAAGCCTTAGCATTAGCGCGATCTAAAAGTAAACTTCCAGTTCCTTCAAGAAAAAAACCATCTTCTTCTGCAGATGTGTAATCCATTATATTCGCAATTTCAAAACCCTTTTCTTCAAGCGTATCCAAAATATCTTCACGACGTTCCTGGCGACGGTTTTCTGCAAACATTGGATATAAAGCCACATCACCATTTTCATGGAATGAAACCCAATTGTTTGGAAAAATACTATCCGGCGTATCCGTTTCCAAAGTATCTTCTATAACAGTAACATCAACACCAACGGCTCTAAGTTTTTCTACAAAAGTATCAAATTCTTGTTGAGCCTTAGCATTTACCGTACTTGGCAAAAGTCCGTCTAATACTTTTTGGTAATAATTATTTACAGTTGTCTGTTCATTCATTCTGAAAGCAACAGGACGAATCATTACGATTGCATTTGTTGTTTGTTTCATTGTCTATATTTTTTATTTCAAGTTTCATGTTTCAAGTTATACGAACTTGAAACATGAAACTTGAAACTTATTTTTTTTAGTCTCTAATTAATGGTAAAGTTGAACATCTCAACAATCCTTCTTGTTTTGCAATTTCTGCGTATGGAATTTCTTCAACAGTAAATCCATTTGCACGTAACCAATTGTTTAATCTAGTAAAATTCTTTTCTGAAACCACAACATTTTCATCAATTGAAAACACATTCGAAAACATATGGTACATTTCATTTCTTTCGATATGAAACAAATTTTCCATACCAAAAAGGTTAACTAAATACAAATAATCTGCTTCTTCACGAAAACCTCTTTTATAAATAATTCCTTTATCTTTTCCAACTGGCTGAAAACAACAATCCAGATGTAACGCATTGTCACGAGCTTCTAACTTAGATTTTACTAAATCAAATTCTTTGACAATTTTATTCGGAAACAATTCTTTAATGTAATTTACACCATGCATATTCGTTCTTGCGGTGATATAATCTTTATAGTCACTTCCTTTATATGTTCCAATAAAAATATGATCGTTCCAAAGCATAACATCTCCGCCTTCAATATGAACTTCTTCAGGCGGACGCACCACTTTTAGAGGATCAATTTGATCGATAACATATTGAATTGCATCTAATTCGCGTTCTCTATCAGGCAGAATATTTGATTTTACAAAAGTATTATCGATAACAAAACCAATATCTCTGGCAAAAATCTGATTGTAATTCTCAATCATTTCCGGACGATAAACAGTTACATCATATTTTTGAAAAACAGCATTAAAAGCATCCATTTCAGCAACCATATCTTTTTCAATAGGATATGTTCCTGCTTTAATATGTTCCAATGATTTAGGATCGTAGGCTTCATCTAAAGATGGAGTTGGCCCATTATGAACGGCTGAACCCAAAACTACAGCACGCAGTCTTGACGTTTCGTTCTTTACATTTAATTGCAACATAATAGTATTATATTTTGAGCAAATATAAAAAAAGCTTCACAGTTAAGTGAAGCTTTAAAGTTTTTTATTTGTTAGACTTAAATTCCCTTAAAGGATGTCCTGTATAAATTTGTCTAGGTCTTCCAATTGGTTCTTTATTCTCACGCATCTCTTTCCATTGTGCAATCCAGCCTGGTAATCTACCAATAGCAAACATTACTGTAAACATATCTGTTGGAATACCCAATGCTCTGTAAATAATTCCAGAATAGAAATCAACATTAGGATATAAGTTTCTTGATTTGAAATAATCATCTTCAAGAGCAGCTGATTCTAATTTTTTAGCGATTTCTAAAATCGGATCTTCAACTCCTAAAGTTTCTAATACTTCTTTAGCCGCTTTTTTAATAATTTTTGCTCTTGGATCAAAGTTTTTATAAACTCTATGACCAAATCCCATTAAACGGAATGGATCATTTTTGTCTTTTGCTTTCGCTAAAAATTTATCTGTATCACCACCGTCTTTGTTAATTTCTTCTAACATTTCAAGTACTGCCTGGTTAGCACCACCATGAAGTGGCCCCCAAAGAGCAGAAACCCCTGCAGAAATAGAAGCAAATAAACCAGCATGAGATGAACCTACCATTCTTACTGTAGAAGTAGAACAGTTTTGTTCGTGATCTGCATGAAGAATAAATAATTTATCCAATGCATCAACAATAACAGGATTAGCTGAGTAAGGTCCTGTAGGCAATTTAAACATTAATTGCATAAAATTATCTACATAACCAGTTGTGTTGTCGTAATAGTTTAACGGATAACCCATAGATTTTCTATAAGTCCAGGTAGCAATTACAAGAAATTTACCCATTGTTTTGCAAATGGCCTCATACATTTCCTTGTCATTTTCAACATTTACTGCTTTTGGATTAAAAGCTGTTAATGCACTTGTCAATGCTGACAATACACCCATTGGATGTGCTGTCTTTGGAAAACCATCAATGATATTTTTCATTTCTTCGTTTACCAAAGTATGTTTTTTAATACCATTTTCAAACTGCTCTAATTCCTGAGCTGTTGGCAATTCACCAAAAATTAAAAGATATGATACTTCCAAAAAGCTAGCTTTTTCAGCTAAATCTTCAATTGAATATCCTCTGTAACGCAAAATTCCTAATTCTCCGTCTAAGAATGTGATCTCACTTTTACAAGATCCAGAATTCTTATATCCAGGATCTATAGTAATAATACCAGTTAAATCACGTAATTTGTTAATATCGATAGCTGATTCATTTTCGCTTCCTGTGATTACCGGAAGTTCAATTTTTTGACCATCTACTTCTAATGTAGCTATTTTTGACATAATATATCGGAAATAAATCTTTAAAATAATAATTTATCAAATCTAAGGAATTTAAGACTAATTAAAAAAAGAATACTGCTATGAATTTGTTAAAAGTCCAAAAAAAAACCATCCACTAAAAAATGGATGGCTTAATTCTTATATATAACCTTACAATTATTTAATCTTGAAAGCGTTTAATCCAGGGAAATAAGCAGTACTTCCTAACTCTTCTTCGATTCTTAATAATTGATTGTATTTTGCCATACGATCAGAACGGGAAGCAGAACCTGTTTTAATTTGTCCGCAGTTTAAAGCTACAGCTAAATCAGCAATTGTATTATCTTCTGTTTCTCCGGAACGGTGAGACATTACTGAAGTATAACCTGCATTTTTAGCCATATTTACAGCTGCAATAGTTTCAGTTAAAGTACCAATTTGGTTTACTTTTACTAAAATTGAATTTGCAATACCTTTTTCGATTCCAGTTGATAAACGCTCAACATTAGTAACAAATAAATCATCACCTACCAATTGAACTTTATCGCCAATTTTTTCAGTTAAGTATTTCCATCCATTCCAGTCATCTTCATACATACCATCTTCAATAGAGATAATTGGATATTTAGCAGCAAGTTCAGCTAAATAATCAGCCTGCTCTTCAGAAGTTCTGATTTTCCCAGTTTCTCCTTCAAATTTAGTGTAATCGTATTTACCGTTTACATAAAATTCTGAAGCAGCACAGTCAAGAGCGATCATAATTTCATCTCCGAAAGTATATCCTGCTTTTTCAACAGCAAGTTTGATAGTATCTAAAGCATCTTCAGTACCACCAGCTAAGTTTGGTGCAAAACCACCTTCATCACCAACTGCTGTACTTAAACCTCTATCATGTAATACTTTTTTCAAACTGTGGAAGATTTCAGTTCCCATTTGCATCGCATGTGTAAAAGAAGTAGCTTTTACAGGGAAAATCATAAATTCCTGAAATGCAATAGGCGCATCAGAGTGAGAACCACCATTGATGATATTCATCATTGGCACAGGTAAAGTATTAGCAGAAACTCCACCAACATATCTGTATAATGGCAATCCAAGTTCGTTGGCAGCAGCTTTTGCAGCAGCCAAAGAAACTCCTAAAATAGCATTAGCTCCTAATTTAGATTTATTTGGAGTTCCATCTAAATCAATCATTAATTGATCGATTGTATTTTGTTCGAAAACAGAAGTCCCAACTAATTCTTCAGCAATAACAGTATTTACATTATTCACTGCATTCAAAACTCCTTTTCCTAAGAACGCTTTTCCTCCGTCACGTAATTCAACAGCCTCGTGTTCTCCAGTTGAAGCTCCAGATGGAACTGCTGCTCTTCCTAAAACTCCATTTTCAGTTACTACATCAACTTCGATAGTAGGATTACCTCTGGAATCAAAAATTTGTCTTGCGTGAACTTTAATTATAATACTCATTATTTCTGTTTTTTTATTAATAAATTATATTTTTTTTTCGAAATTATAAAAATATTTAATAGTAAAAAGGTATTCTCACTATTAAACCTCTTTATTTATTAACTACATCGTTTTAGCGGTAGCCAGTTTTATATTCTCAACAAATTGATCAAATAAATAAGACGAATCATGTGGTCCCGGACTAGCTTCTGGATGGTATTGTACTGAAAAACAATTCTTATTTTTCATTCTCATACCGGCAACCGTATCATCATTTAAATGTATGTGCGTAATTTCCAATTCCGGATGCCCGTCTAAAGCTTCTCTTTTTACAGCGAAACCATGATTTTGAGAAGTTATTTCACCTTTACCTGTGATAATGTTTTTTACAGGATGATTAATTCCGCGATGACCTCCAAACATTTTATAAGTTTTCACACCATTAGCTAAGGCAATAATCTGATGACCTAAACAAATTCCAAATAATGGTTTGTCATCTGCTATTATTTCTTTTGCAACTTGTATAGCACCAAACAAAGGATCTGGATCTCCAGGTCCATTTGAAAGGAAATAACCATCAGGATTAAAATCCGTTAAATCCTTATATGTTGAATTATATGGAAAAACTTTAATATAGCAATCTCTTTTAGCAAGGTTTCTCAAGATATTCTTTTTGATTCCAAGATCTAAAGCAGATATTTTATAAGTGGCATTTTCGTCACCAAAAAAATAAGGCTCAGTAGTTGAAACTTTTGATGCCAACTCTAAACCTTCCATGTTTGGCACATTTGCCAATTCTTTTTTCAATTCTTCTACAGATGTTCCGTCTGTACAAATAACAGCATTCATCGCTCCATTATCTCTGATATAACTCACAAGTGCTCTTGTATCAACATCAGAAATACAAATCAGGTTTTGTTTAGCAAAATAATCTTCTAAACTTCCAGATGCATCTTCTCTTGAATAATTAAAGCTAAAGTTTTTACAAACTAAACCTGCAATTTTAACGCTATCAGATTCTACTTCCTGATCATTAACACCGTAGTTTCCAATGTGTGCATTCGTTGCTACCAATATCTGACCAAAGTAAGATGGATCAGTGAAAATCTCCTGATATCCGGTCATTCCTGTGTTAAAACAAACTTCACCAAAAGTTTTACCGCTAATTCCGATAGATTTTCCGTGAAAAATAGTTCCGTCGCTCAGTAACAAAATGGCGCTTTGTCGTGTAGTGTATTTCATTCTTTAATTTGTGTTGTTTTTTTATTCTCACATGAAACTTGCCAGGCTCGTTTCATTTGTAATTATAAGTTTTGCAAATTTACTTCTTTAAAAGAGTGTGTCCAAGATTTTTTAAAAAATTCATTCAGAAAAATAAAACCTAAGAATTGAAATAAGTTAAATTTCTTATTGAGTTTAAAAAAAATCAAAAAAAAAGGATAAACTAAAAATTAGCTTATCCTTGATTTCTATAGAATCATTACTTTCATAATTATTCAGAAGCTTCAGTAGTCGATTCTGATTCAGCAGCTGGAGCTTCAGTAGTTTCCTCAGCTTTTTTTGCTTTACCACCACGACGGCTTTTAGCTTTTTTAACTTCTTTTTTACCACCATTGTAAAGTTCATTGAAATCTACAAGTTCGATCATTGCCATATCAGCATTATCTCCCAAACGATTTCCAACTTTAATGATACGAGTGTATCCACCTGGACGGTCTCCAACTTTAGCAGCTACGTCTCTGAACAAGTCAGTTACCGCATATTTACTACGTAAGTAAGCAAAAACAATACGACGGTTGTGAGTCGTATCTTCTTTTGATTTTGTGATTAAAGGCTCAACGAATTGTTTAAGCGCTTTAGCCTTAGCAACAGTAGTGTTAATACGTTTGTGCTCAATAAGAGAACAAGCCATATTAGCTAACATAGCTTTTCTATGTCCAGTCTGTCTGCTTAAGTGATTGAATTTTTTTCCGTGTCTCATTGCTATTTTAAATTTAATCCGCCTTAGCGGATTGAATTATTCTTTATCTAATTTGTATTTAGCTAAGTCCATTCCGAAAGTTAAATTCTTAACAGCTACAAGTTCATCTAGCTCAGTTAAAGATTTTTTACCAAAATTACGGAATTTCATTAGGTCATTTTTATTGAACGATACTAAATCACCAAGTGTATCAAC